>Ga0210409_10000052_pt1 | contig 261074 bp, 229 predicted proteins | sample IncBWH17MmetaG_FD_161649 | JGI IMG/M metagenome (GOLD analysis project Ga0210409, IMG submission 161649) | Forest soil microbial communities from Barre Woods Harvard Forest LTER site, Petersham, Massachusetts, United States - Inc-BW-H-17-M | ecosystem: Environmental > Terrestrial > Soil >...
ACGAAAAAGTGGAGCGGACGGCCTCGGAAGCGGCCAAGCGGAAATTCGCGCCGGAATTCATGAACCGCATTGACAAGGTGGTGGTGTTCCATCCGCTGCGGTCGGAGCAACTGGAACAGATTCTGGAAATCGAGCTGGGCATGGTGCAGCAGCGCGTACTGGAAACCGCCAAGGGGCGGTTCCTGTTCCGCGTGACGCAAGCGGCGCGTGATTTTCTGCTGAAGGAAGGGACGGACATGAAATACGGGGCGCGTCACCTGAAGCGCGCCATTGAGCGGTACGTGGTGTATCCGCTGGCGAGTCTGCTGGCCACCGAGCAGGTGAGCCTGGGCGACGTGATCTCCATCGATTGGGACGGCGTGGAAGTGGGGCTGAAGTTCTCGAAGGAAGCGGAAGGGGCGCTGGTGCCGGTGGGCGCACCGCCGGCGGAAGCCGCCCGCGAGGCCGCCGCTGCCAGCACCGACGGTCGAACTACATTTTTCCCGGCTGCCTCGGCAGCAGTGGACGTGACGTCCGTGCAAAAAGCCACTCCGGTGGCGACGCGCGGCGTGACCATCGACAAATCGAGAAACGAGAGGAAGTAACACTCACTCGGTGAATTTCCTCAAAACAGAGAATTTGATAGCGGAGTAGTGTCTTTGCCGGCTATAGGCTGGGCGCATCCGCAGGGACGCTGCCGCGCTGCGCGCCATTTATCCCCGAATCAGGCGAGGAATACTTCTCCACATGTTAGGAGTATTCCATGGGCTCGTCGAAACTCCCACCGTAAATACTAGGAACCTTGCCACCCATGGGTCGGAGGTAGGCGCAAAGCTGGCCGCGGTGGTGAATCGTATGATGCATCATAAACTGGACGTAAATGACGGCAGGATGATTGTAGATTCCGAAGAAGGGAAGCGGAGTAGCCCAGAACTCGCCTGGGAGCTTGGCGACCTTTTCGAGCTTCGGTGAGAAATTGTCCTCATACCAGAGAGCGATATCCGCAGCGGTGGAAAATTCGGCGGGCATGGTGTCGTCCTCCATCGAAAAATTACCGGCCATGAAACCGTCGAGAAACCAGATGTCCACCCCAGCAATGTGCCAAACCAGTTCGAGCGTGCTGCGAGAATTCGGATGCGGCCGGTAATTTTCATGGCCCGGCGGAACCGCCTGAAGCACGCGCATGGTCTTCTCGGACTCAACACGGACAGATGGGAGAAAAACCTCCAGCAAGTACTTTGCTTGGTCGGGGGTCATGAAAAATGTCTCCCAGTGCGGGGTCCGGTCAACTTGTGGGCCTCCAGCGGAGTAGAGGCTTGCGCGCAGCGGCGACCTCGTCCAGGCGCCCGACGCGCGTCGAGTGCGGCGCGGATTTCACCAACTCCGGGTTCGATTCCGCTTCGGCAGCGATGGAGCGCATAGCGCCGATGAAAAGATCGCATTCCTCCTTGGACTCCGATTCCGTCGGCTCAATCATCATAGCGCCGGGAACGATCAGGGGAAACGCGGTGGTGTAAGGATGGAATCCGTAGTCAATCAGCCGTTTGGCGATGTCCATGGTATTGACGCCGCGAGTCTTCTGCTTGGCGTCACTGAACACAACTTCGTGCATGGAAGGCAAGCTGTAAGGCAAATCGAAAAACCCCTCCAGATGCTTGCGAATGTAGTTTGCATTCAAGACGGCGTCTTCAGTCGCCTGGCGAATTCCCGGCCCGTAGGCAAGCGTATAGGCGAGAGCACGAAGGAGCACCCCAAAATTTCCGCAGTAAGCGCGCACGCGTCCGATGGATTGCGGCCGATTGGAGTCCAGGGCGTATTGTCCATTTTCTTTTTTGACTACGACGGGAATTGGCAGGAACGGCTCGAGTGATTTTTTGACCATCACCGGACCCGCTCCCGGGCCACCGCCGCCGTGAGGCGTTGAAAACGTCTTGTGCAGGTTCAAGTGCATCACATCGACGCCGAAATCACCCGGCCGTGTGACGCCGGCGAGCGCGTTCATGTTGGCGCCGTCCATGTACAGAAACGCGCCACGCTCGTGGAGAATCTGGGCGATCTCAGCGATGCGCTCCTCAAACACTCCCAGCGTGCTTGGGTTCGTGAGCATCAACGCGGCGACATCGTCGGTGACAAATTCGCGCAGGTGGTCCGTGTCGATCTGCCCGCGTTCGTTCGACTTGATGTTTTGAACATCGTATCCCGCGATGACGACCGAGGCTGGGTTGGTACCATGCGCAGAGTCGGGGATCAAAACTTTCCTGCGCGGATTCCCGTGACTTTCCAGGTAGGCGCGGATGAGCAGCAACCCGGCAAATTCACCCTGGGCGCCGGCCGCCGGCTGGAGAGTGGCGGCGTCCATACCCGTGATTGCAAGCAGGCACTGTTGAAGGTCGTGTAAAATTCGCAAACAGCCCTGGGAGAGTTCGGGGGGCTGTTGAGGATGTTCGCTGGCAAGACCGTCGAGACGGGCAACAAATTCGTTGACGCGCGGGTTGTACTTCATGGTGCAGGAGCCGAGGGGATACATGCCCAGGTCAATCGCGTAATTCCATGTCGAGAGGCGTGTGAAGTGCCGAATCACCTCAATTTCGCTGACCTCCGGAAATCCTTCGATTGAGTCGCGGGCAAATTCCGCTCCGAGTGCCGCGCTGGGATCAATCGTCGGGACATCGAGCGGAGGCAATTCCATGCCGCGCTTGCCGGGAACGGACTTCTCGAAAATCAGTCCCTCGTCGCGGCTGATGTGGCGATTCGCCGGAGCAGTCGACTTTGCCGGCGATTCTGTTTCAGTGACCTTTGAGTTCAACGCAAGCGGCTCCTTAAACGGGAGTTTCCAGAATTCGGCGCACTGCTGCCGCAAACCGTTCGATTTCTGAGCGCGAAATCGTCTCGGTAACGCAAACCAATCCGCGCTTGGTCAGGTCCGTATATTGAGTGCCCAGCGGGAGCGGCCCGACAATTTTTTCGCGCAACAACGCAGCATTGATCAGTTTCACGGAGCGAGGAAATTCGAGTGTGAACTCGTTGAACATGGGGCCGGAAAACGCGCGGCGGACACCGGGAATTTTTTCCAGCTCGGCCTGAGCGAAGCGCGCCTTGGCGAGATTTTGCAGCGCCATCTCGCGGAGACCTTCCTTGCCGAGAAGGCAGAGGTGCATCGTTGCGGCGAGAGCAAACAGAGCCTCATTCGTGCAGATGTTCGAAGTGGCTTTCTCGCGGCGGATATGCTGCTCGCGTGTTGCCAAAGTGAGGACAAATCCGCGACGCCCCGCCGTATCAGTCGTTTGGCCCGCCAGGCGGCCGGGCATCTGGCGAACGTTTTTTTCGCGAGTGGCAATTACTCCCACGTACGGGCCGCCATAACTCGGAGCAACACCAAGCGCTTGTCCTTCCATGGCGACGATGTCCGCCTCAGCAGGGGGCCGAACAATTCCGAGCGACACGGGTTCGGTGATCGTGGTGATAAGAAGTGCGCCGGAGGCGTGTGCGGTATCCGCAAGGGGGGCTAATTCCTCGAGAACGCCGAAGAAGTTCGGCGACTGAACGACAACGGCTGCGGCATCTTTCAATTTTTCTGGGGTGAGAGCCGCTCGGTCAAGTTGGCCGGAATTTGAAAATGAAATCTCCTCCAACACGATGCCGAGATTTTTCGCATACGTGGTGAGTACTTGCCGGTATTCAGGATGCACGGAGCGCGCGACGAGCACTCGATGGCGCCCGGTGAGGCGTTCCGCCATCAGCACAGCTTCGGTGAGGGCGGTCGAGCCGTCGTACATGGAGGCGTTCGCAACTTCCTGGCCGGTGAGCTGAGACATCAGCGTTTGGAATTCGAATATGGCGGTCAGAGTGCCTTGCGCAAATTCCGCCTGATAGGGAGTGTAAGACGTAAGGAATTCGCCGCGCTGTACTAGAGCATCAGCGACAACAGACCGCAGATGTTGGTAGACGCCAGCGCCGAGAAACGATGTATACCCTCGGGCATTCTCCGCCGCGCGAGCCTGGAAATACTGGATGATTTCGGTTTCCGATAACGGGCCCGGAAGAGGAAGGGGATCGCGCAATCGAAATTGCTGAGGAATGGAACTGAACAGATCCTCGATGGAACGGACGCCAATGGCATCGAGCATTTCCCGGCGTTCCGATGGGCTCTTTGGCAGATAGCGCATCAGGCGGAGTGTTCCTTCGATTTTTCGGCGATGTATGCCTGGTAGCCCGCTGCGTCCATCAGGCCCGCAACTTCCTTCGAGTTGGCCAGGCGCACTTTGACCAGCCAGCCCGCTCCGTGCGGGTCTTGATTGATTTTCTCAGGTGAGTCTGCGAGGGCGGAATTTGTTTCCAAGACTTCGCCGGACACCGGGCTGAAGATTTCACTCACGGCCTTCACCGATTCGACCGTCCCGAAAGACTGGCCGGATTTGAGCTGGGTCCCGACCTTGGGAAGTTCCACAAACACGACGTCGCCGAGTTCTGCCTGCGCATAGTCGGTGATTCCGATGGTGCCCGTGGCGCCCTCAGCTTTCACCCATTCATGTTCTTTCGTGTAGCGATAGTCGCTCGGGTACATGATTTCTCCCTGTTGCGCTTTGTTCCTGCTACTTGGGGCGCTTGTAAAATGGCAGCGCCACCGTACGCGCTGGCGCCAACTGGCCACGAATGCTGATTTCCAACTCTGTGCCAATGGTGGTGGAGGCCGGCGGAACATAGGCCATCCCGATATTTTTTTTCAGGAACGGGGCCGGTCCGCCGCTGGTTACGCGGCCGGCTTCGCACCCACCGATTTGCACCGGGTATCCATCGCGGCCGATGCGTTTGTCGAGCATTTCGAAACCAATGAGTTTTCGTTCGACACCAGATTGTCTCTGCAGCGCCAGTACATCACTGCCGAGGAATAGGCCCTTTTCCATCTTGCAAATCCAACCTAGCCCGGCTTCCCAGGGGGTGGTTGTGTCGTCAATTTCATGACCGTAGAGGCACATCCCGGCTTCCATCCGCAGGGTATTTCGTGCACCCAGGCCGCAGGGAATCATGCTGGATTTCGAGCCCGCTTCCATAACCGCATCCCACAATTGTTCTGAATGCTCCGGGCTGAAATAAATTTCGAATCCGTCTTCGCCAGTGTAGCCGGTGCGCGCAATCAAGCATTCGACGTCCCGCACTTTTCCCGAAGCGAAAAAGTAATAGTGAATGGGATCCAGCGAAACATGAGTCAGCTTCTGCAAAATCTCTTTGGCGCGCGGGCCCTGGATGGCGAGTTGCGAGTAGCGCGAGCCGGCATTTTCGACTTTTGCGTCGAATCGGTTGTGCGCGCGGATGTGCTCGTAGTCGGCATCCTGATTCCCAGCATTCACGCAAAGAAGGTAGTGCGTATCGGACATCTTGTGCACAAGAAGGTCGTCCACAAAAGTGCCGCGCGAGGTCATTAATCCCGAATATTGCGCCTGGCCGACGACCAGTTTCGCGGCATTGTTGCAGGACACATGCTGCACCAAATCCAGCGCGCCCGGCCCACGGATTTCGATTTCCCCCATGTGGCTGACATCGAACAATCCTGCGTGAGTGCGGACGGCGATATGCTCGGCTAGAATTCCTGAGTACTCCAAAGGCATATCCCACCCGCCAAAGTTCACCATTTTTGCCCCGAGGCGGCGATGGAGGGAATTCAGCGCAGTCTTACGAACCTCAGCGGCGGCCGGTGTGGTCACAGAGAATTTCTCAAGTTTGCGACGAGCAATCGAACGTAGCATGAGGGTTGGGGGGTGTCAAGAAACGACCGTGCATCGCGAATTCCACGATTTAGTTTCATGAGGCCACCGGATGGGACTCGTGTGCTTGTTTGCTTTCTTCGGCAAACCTTTAGCCAACCTGCTTGTCGCGCATCTCATCCTGGCCTAGTATTGGTGCAAGGCCGATCCTAGGTGCGCGAGGAGAAAGCAATCGTGACGGTGGTTTGCTCGCAGTGTGACAAGCCCGAAGCAGAATGCAATTGCGAGAAGTATTGCTGTTTCTGCCAATCGCAACAGAATGTTCGCCTGTGCGTCGATGGGCTGTATTATTGTCCGGATTGCCGGGAGGCCTGCGACGTGCGCGTGGTTGAAAAAGATGACCACTGAACCTGTCCACACAGAACTGGTACTGCACAACGATTCACGATTGCTTGCTGCCGTCAGCGCCGTAGTTTCACACGCTGCGCAGCGCGCCGGGCTCTCCACTGACTTTCAGGAAGGTTTTTCCGGGGCGGTGATTGACGCATGTCGAGAAACGTTTGCTCTCATCTCCGACCAAGGCAACAATCATTCCGCGTTGAAAGTGATCGTCGAGGATTTTCACGATCGCGTCGAAGTGACTTTGGAACACGCCGGCGAGGCGCTGCCCACGGCAGGTCTGGATACTTTCTGTGCCGGAGCTGACGAGGCCGGAGCGGCCGGAATCAGTCAATCGTTGCAGGACACGCGAGTGGACCGAGTGCAATACGAAACCCGCGACGGGAAGTCGTGTATGCGGCTGATCAAGTATTGCGGCGGCCGCAAGGCGACAGTCTGAAGTTTCGACTATTCCTGAGCCGACTCGCGCTTCCCCCCCATCACATCGGAACAGCAAAAACCTTCGTGCGAATGAGCGCACCGATCTGGTCCTGGCTCACAGGCGCATCTACTTTCAGCCGGTCGCCGGAAGGCGTGACGCGTACATTGTCAAGCACGCGAGCCAGATCAGGATTTGTTTGCGCTTCCATGTAGCGCCGGTACATCAAGCCCGCCTGCATCGCTGTCCCCAGAAGGTTTGCATCATCCACAGAATCACAAACCGCCTGGAAGTGCGCGTCCACACCGCTGTCAGCATCCACACTAATGGTCATAGCATGCAGGCGATTGACAATCGCAGCCGCCTGCGGAAACTGATTTGCCTGTGGCAATAACTGCTGCATGGCCAGGTGCGTGTACCTTTGATTTAACACCGCCCAAATCGTGCCGCTCCCGTTCGCTTCGTTGATCAGCGGGAATAGCTGATCATTCGACATCAGGCTTTCGGATCCGCCGCTACGAACATCAATCAATTTTTCCAGAGCGCTGCGGTGCCCGAAGGCGGCCGTATTCGAATCCAAAAAGACGAACAGAATGTCGCCAGCTCCGGTTCCGCTTCCGAAGGCGTAGAGGTGGTAGCTGTGAAACTCCATGGTGGGAACTTTCTGACTCTTGAATTTCATTTCCGTGGACGAGGGATCAAAGGATCCCAGCGCGACACCAACAATTTCCTCGCCTCCCGACTTCTCCGGCGTGATTGCTGCCCAGGCCAGTTCCTCGACCTGCGTGTTCGGATCAACGCCGGCGGTGGCGAGGAACTGCTCAAACTGCCGGAAGCGTGAGGGAAGCAGTTGTTCACGGATTTGCGGGAACCAGGAGAGCTTGCGCGCCGTTTTCAAGTCCGCGTAGGCGAACTCCCCCACGGATTTCGGAAACATTCCGATCACCCCGGTGCTCAGTGATCCTGCGGAGCTTGGCCGAGGAAGGACTCCAACAGCAACCACGACTGCGATCATCATTGCCATTACGAGTATCCGAATAATTGGCTGTCTCACGATCAACTCACCTCAGAGTTTCCACACCTTTTACGAACGCCCCGCGGCAACCGGACTCTCACCGATTCGCGCCAGCAGAGAGGAAGCTTCCGACCGCATCCGGCCGGCAAACGCCGGGTCCACGGTGGATTCAAGGTTAATGTTCACGTTCTCCAGCGCCCCTCGCACGGCCGCGGCGGCCATCAATCGACCCACGCGAATGTCTGAAAGCATAGAAGGGCTGGAGATGGGTTCCAGTTGCCCCAGCCTCTCAAATACTTCGGCCGCTTTGCGGGCCACTTCAAGCGGCACCGTCGCAGCGCCCTGAAGCGCCGACTGGATGGCCGCGTCGCGGCGGCGCACTTCATCGGGCGATCCTTGCGAGAGCTTATAGGCCGCCATGACGGAATCGAAAGAGGCGGCGTCGCGGTCGATGGCCGCGGAAAGAGCCTGCGACGCGGAATAGAATTCGGCGACCGCTTCGCTCAACAGCTCCAGGTGTGCTGCCTGTGATTTCTTCTTGCGCGAAAGACCCGCAACCATCTGGCCCAGGCTGGCTCCCAGCGCACCGGCAAGAGCTGCCACCGAGCCGCCGCCCGGTGTGGCCGAAGGCGCGGCGACAGCGTCGAGGAACGGCTGAGCGAGCGCGGCAAGCTTTCCCGGCCCCTCGGACACGGCGCCACCGAGTGAAGTCGCCAGTCGGTTCTCTAACACCTGCGCGGGAGAAAAGTTTTCGAGTTGCAGATAAAAGTCCGCGGTCAATTCAATGGCGCGTTTGGGGATGAGGCCGACGATTTCACTGCCGACAATCGTCACTCCGTAGCGCTCCGCCTCGCGTTTGACCATTTCAAACACGCGGTGAATGGGGGTCTGTTCAAAATCCGTCAAATTGATGGACACCTGCGCGAGATTGCGGGCCCGCAGGTCCACGCCCATGGCTTTCACGTAGCGCAAGCCGCCGTTTGAGAAGCGGATATTCTTGCCGATCTTCTTGGCGATCTCGAGGTCCGGGGTGTTCAGGTTGATGTTGTAGGCAATCAGGAATTTGCGCGCACCTACCACCACGGCGCCCGCGGTGGGATGCAGCCGCGGTTCGCCAATGTCCGGTGCGCGGTCCGGATTGCGCAAAACATCTTCGCGCAATCCTTCGAATTGACCTTTGCGAATATTTTCCAGGTTGGTGCGGTCGGGGCGCTGCGCCGCCGCCTCGTAGAAATAAACCGGAACCCGATAGCGCTCCCAGATTTCCCGGCCGACTTTCCTGGCCAGCGCGACGCAGTCCTCGATGGAAATCCCTTCGATGGGGATGAAGGGCACCACATCGGTTGCGCCGAGTCGAGGGTGCGCACCGGTGTGCTTGGTCAGGTCAATCAACTCGGAAGCCTTGCCAACGCCGCGCAATGCTGCCTCTGCGAGAGCCTCCGGCTCGCCGGCGAGAGTGATGACGCTGCGGTTATGATCTGCGTCGCTCTCACGGTCCAGCAGGAACACGCCGGGGACTTCGCGCATGGCCGCCACGATGGCGTCAACCTTAGCCAGGTCGCGGCCTTCGGAAAAATTGGGAACGCACTCGATGAGTCGTTTCATAGCCTCAAAAGATTCCCGGGATTCGCATAGTAAATTTATAAATTCTTCGAGTAAAGAATGGCCCCGCGCTTCATGGTCATACTGCAAAGGTTCACGCCAAAATAATACGGGATTTCGCGATAGTCGGCCACGTCAAAGGCCGCCACATCAGCATACTTGCCAACTTCGAGCGAGCCGACGCGGTCATGTTGCCGCAAGGAATACGCGGGATTAATGGTTGCGGCGCTAATGGCCTCCGCCGGTGTCAGGCGCATCTGTGTGCAGGCAAGCGACAGAATCATGGACATGCTCAGCGTGGGGCTGGTGCCGGGATTGAAATCCGTGGCGAGACCCAAGATAGCACCGGCATGAATCAGAGCGCGCGCCGGAGCGTAATGCTGAAGCCCGAGGTGGAAGCAGCAGCCGGGAAGCATGGTGCACACCACATTCGAGAGACCCAGCGCACGAATATCACTCTTCGTGAGTCTCTCGAGATGATCCGCGCTCGCCGCCTGCAGCTCGATGGCCAGGCGCGCTGCACCGGTGTGCTCGAGTTGCTCCGCGTGAATGCGCGGAACCAGGCCACAAGAGCGCCCGGCAGAGAGTACGACGCGAGATTGGGCCACGGTGAACGCGCCGCGGTCGCAAAACACGTCGCAGAATTCCGCGAGGCCGGCAGTGGCGACGGCGGGAATCCAGCGCTGCGCGATCAAGTCCACATAAGCATCGGCGCGCCCGCGAAATTCCGGCGGGACCACATGCGCGGCCATAAAAGTGGAGTGGATATCAATCGGCTGTTCCTGATGAATCTCGTGGAGCACTCCGAGAATTTTCAACTCGCTCTTCCAGTCCAGGCCGTAGCCGCTTTTGGCTTCGACGGTGGTGGTGCCGTGGGCGGCAAATTCCTGGAGATTGGCGAGTGCGCGGGCCTTCAACTGTTTGGCCGGAGCGCGGCGGAGCTTGTGTACGGAGGAGCGAATGCCGCCGGAGCGGGCAATTTCGTCGTAGGTTGCGCCGGAGATGCGCTGTTCATATTCCGCGGAGCGGCATTCGGGGAACACCAGGTGCGTGTGCGAGTCAACAAAGCCGGGCAAGACCACCCGGCCGCCGAGATTAATCTTGTGGGCGCGGCGGGCAGCGCGCAGACGTTCCAGGCGGCGGCGCGGGCCGACCGCAGCGATGCGGTCGCCCTGGGTGAGAATGGCGCCGTCGCGAATGATGCCCAATTCACCGAGCGCTTTTCCGCGCCGCGGCACACCACCGCGGAGCGTCAGCAACTGCGAGCAGCCTGTGATGAGCCAATCAGGCACGGGCGGTCTTCCCCAGGAAAGCGGGCGCGAAAGTTTCGGTAACAAAAGATTCGAGAGTCGTCGGAGTGGTGTTCTCTGCCGCCCGCGGCTGCTGCGGAGCCAGCAGGCCGTTATTCATGGCTTTCCACATTTCAATGATCAGCGTAGCGGTAGTCTTCGGCAAACCCATCTGTACCAGCGCCGGCTCCAGCATCATGAACGGGACTTGCATGTATCCGAGGCCGGGCTTGCCGATGGCGTTGCCAATGATGCCGGCCACTTCTTTCCAAGTGTACTCACGAGGTCCGGAAAGTTCCTGCACGGAGTTACCGGAAAAATTGCGCGCGGCCAATCGCGCGGCGGCGTACACACCGATATCTTTCGTAGCGATCCAGGTCTGAGGCGCGTCGCCCGGTGAGCCGCCCGGAAGGAAACCCATGGAGCGCAGCGGCTGCATCGTCATGAAAAGATTTTCCATGAATTGCGTGGGGCGAAGATGCAGGACGTTGAGGCCGGCCACGCGGTTCAGTTTCTGCTCCAAATTGTACAGGCCTACGATGGGACCGGTCTTTTCCGCGTGTTGTGCGCCCATGCTGCTCAGAGTGATTGCGTATGGCACGCGAGCTTGCGTGATGGCGGACACGAGGTTGTCGGAAATACTGTCCTGATAGGCGCGGTAGTTCTCGCGATTGTGAGCTTGCGGAATCATAAGGTAGACGGCGGTGGCGCCTTCAAACGCCTTGGCCATGGAGCCGGCGTCCTCCACATTGCCGGCGAATGCTTCAGCGCCCTTCTGTTTCAGGGCTTCAAGCTTTCCGGCATCGCGAGCCACAGCGCGCACCTTCTCACCCTTTGCCAGCAGTGCTTCTGCTGCCACCCTGCCTGTGTTTCCCGTTGCGCCAATGATGACGATCATGAAGCCCCTCCTCCTGAATCTTCAGCCTATGACGACGGTTCCTGCTCCATCGGAATCTTCACGCCCGAGCGGCGAGCAAAATCAATTGCTTCCGGATATCCCGCGTCCACATGGCGCGCAACGCCAATGCCCGGGTCGTTGGTCAAGACGCGCTCAATTCGCGCGGCCATCTCTTTGGTGCCATCCGCCACCGTCACTTGCCCAGCGTGCAGGGAGTAGCCAATGCCCACGCCGCCGCCATTGTGGATGGAGACCCAACTGGCGCCACTCGCCGTATTCAGCAGGGCGTTCAGCAGGGGCCAATCGGCCACGGCGTCCGACCCGTCGCGCATGGATTCCGTTTCGCGGAAGGGCGAGGCCACCGAGCCGCAGTCGAGGTGATCGCGCCCAATCACAATCGGCGCTTTTAATTCGCCGCGCGCCACCAGGTCGTTGATGGCCAGACCAAATTTCTCGCGCTCGCCGTATCCCAGCCAGCAAATGCGCGAAGGCAGTCCTTGAAAGCGGACGCGCTTCTGCGCCAATTGAATCCAGCGGCAGAGAATTTCATCATGCGGAAACATTTCCAGCACCAGCCGGTCGGTGCGGTGAATGTCCGAGGCTTCGCCCGAAAGCGCGGCCCAGCGGAACGGTCCGCGCCCTTCGCAAAATAGCGGCCGGATATAAGCGGGCACGAATCCGGGGAAATCGTAAGCGTTCTTGACGCCTTGCTGGAAAGCGAAGGTGCGAATGTTATTGCCGTAATCGAATGTGACCGAGCCGAGCTTCTGCAGCGCGAGCATGCCCTCCACGTGCCGGGCCATGGATTCAAGCGAACGCTTCTGATACGTCTCCGGATCGCTCTTGCGCAGCTCGGCCGCCTGCGCCGGGTCGAGGTCCTGGGGAATGTATCCGCCGAGGGGATCATGCGCGCTGGTCTGGTCGGTGAGGAGATCGGGAACCACGCCGCGGCGGGCCAGCTCGGGAATTACGTCGGCGCAATTACCGACCAGGCCAACCGAGGTGGCTTCGCGTTTGCGCACGGCATTTTTCAGAATGCGCAGCGCTTCGTCGAGGTCATTGACCATGACGTCGCAATAGCCGGTTTTCACACGGCGCTTGATTCGCTCCGGATCGACGTCAATCCCCAAAAACGCGGCGCCGTTGAGCGTGGCCGCGAGCGGCTGGGCGCCGCCCATGCCGCCCATGCCGCCGCTGGCAATTAATTTTCCGGCCAGGTCGCCGCGGAAATGTTTCCGGCCGGCCGCGGCGAAGGTTTCGTAGGTGCCCTGGAGAATTCCCTGCGAGCCGATGTAGATCCAGCTTCCCGCGGTCATCTGTCCGTACATCATCAAGCCGGCGCGGTCGAGTTCGTCGAAGTGCTTCCAGTCGCTCCAGTGGCCGACCAGATTGGAATTGGCGATCAAAACGCGCGGGGCATAGGAGTGGGTGCGGAAAATTCCCACGGGTTTGCCGGACTGCACGAGCAGGGTTTCATCGTCGGCGAGTGATTTGAGCGCGGCCACAATGGCGTGAAAGCATTTCCAATTGCGCGCTGCCTTGCCGCGGCCGCCGTAGACGATCAATTCCTCGGGCTTCTCGGCCACCTCGGGGTCGAGGTTGTTCATCAACATGCGCAGGGCCGCTTCCTGCTGCCAGCCTTTGCAGCTGATGGCCGTGCCGCGCGCGGCGCGCACGGGTTGGTAGGTGGCTGCTTCGTCGGTGGCTGACTTCATCGGCGCTCGCCTCCGGGGAGCATATTAGCAGGAACGATGCTGCGGGAAACCATCTCCTGAATGGGGTGGTGGGAGAGGTCGCGCCCTGGGAGTTTGGAGAGCCGAGGCAGCACAGCCAGGAGTGGCTGTGCCACCGGAAAAGGCGTCCATGTCGCCAATGTGTTGCGAGTAGAAAAAATTATGTGCTGGAGATTCATGAGTTTGGCTCGAATTCTACTTTCGGGATGTTGCGAGTAGAAATGGCGAGTCCTCGTGGGCATCCCCTGTAGCCGCGACAGCCGGAGAAAACTCGGAGCAGCGGAAGGCGCTGCTCCTCGCTGGCGAGTCGAGCCTCGCCGTAACAAAGCGCTGTCCCCTCGACTGCGCTCAGGACCCTTGAGGCGCGCAAGCCAGCGCACTCCATAAAGTCGGGGCTGGCCCGGCGGCGTGGTCGTGATCCTCCCTATGACGACATCAGCAAAGCCCGATGGCTTCATGACACTCTGCGCCGAGGACGAGTTTTTTCTCGTCGCAGCTTTTTGCGGGTTATTCGGGGACGCTCTTGCAGGGAGGCAGAGCACGTTGTGACGGAATCCTCTGCAGAAAGCTCGCTGTGTGCAGGCAGCGTGGAATTATCAATGCGCCAGCCAGCCTGGGAAATCGGGCCGGTCAGGACGCAATGAGTTCGGACCGGCTCGACCCAGCGGCCGTCGTGATCCAGATGCGAATAAACGCGCACGGCGCGAGTGACGGCATCGAGTTCGAATGGAGCGGGTTCGGCAGGGGTGGGATGGTCCACCAGTTCCAGATATTGCTCCATGACGCGGGCCACCTCGCGGGTTCGCCGGGAAAACAATCCGGTCGCGTGGGCGTGACGATAAATGCTGCTGCGGTCTACCAGGCCATACTCCTCGGCGATTTTGATGACGCTGCGCCAGCGGATGAACTCGCCATCAATGGCGTCGCGGTCGGGATGCGAGCAGATCGAGCAGCAGCGCGAGTGGCGCTCGAGATCCGGCGGGGCGGAAGAAGAAGCGGCGGGGGAGCGGACGAGAGATGCGGTGTAACTCGCGAGGGTTGAATGGACGCTGTCTGCGGACAATTCGATGGAGGGAGAAGCGGGGGCAGGCGACGTCGGACGGCCGGCGGCGAGCTCGGCTTCGCGGGCGGAGCGGGCCTGTTCGCGAGCGAGCGTTCGCGCGTCCTCAGCGGCGCGGCAAGCGGCCAGATATTCGGCATATTGCACCGAATCCAACCTTCTCAGACCTTGGGGAGTCTCGATGAAGTACCACGGGAAATTGCGGTCGGGCCGGACGCGCGGCGGGGTGGGGGTCGCTGGGTCGGGTTGGGGGACGGATTCCGGAGGGGGCGGCACTGCTTGCGGGTGATTCGAATTTTGATTTTCCATTTTCGTTTTTACATCTGCTCTCCTTTTTAAATTTCCTACGCCCGCTCGGAGCGGGAGGGCTCGCCGGATCGAATCGGGCGAGCGGTGCCCTCCGGGCGGGGCAAATGCTGCGCCCAGCCGCGGGGGCACGAATTGATTCAATTTTTCAGGGGGAGCGTTTCACACGCAGGGTCTGATGCCAATCTACTACTCCACTAGTATAGCAAGTTAAGTACAAGACTGCAAGCAGAAATGGTGCGCGTTGCACATGTGCATGGGTGTGGGCTAGAGTTGGGGCGATGGCGACGGAGTATCCTCCTCTGACCAAATCATTCGTTGAGGCTGTGGACCGGCACGGGAATCCGCGTGCGCAGATGTACCGGGCTGCGGACGGATGGAAATCCATTTCGGCGCAGGAGATGCTGCTGCGCGTGGCGGCGCTGAGCAAATCGCTCGCGGCGCTAGGGATCAAGTCCGGGGATCGCGTGGCGGTGTTCGCGCCGAATTGCCCGGAGTGGCACATCGCGGACTTTGCCATTCTTGGATTGGGGGCCGTGAATGTGCCAGTGTATTTCAATGAGTCCACCGATCACGTCGAATATATTTTGAAGGATTCCGGCGCGCGCATCGTAATCGCCGCGGGTGAATCGCAAGCGCGAAAAATCGATGAATGTCGCAAGCGCGTCTCGAGCCTGGAGCATGTGATTGCCGTTTCCGCGGCGCCGGAACTGCAGGGCGATTGCCTGCGGTATGAAAACCTGATTTCCGGTGGGAATGATGCGGACGTGGCGGAGTACCGCCGGCGCGCCGCGGAAGTCACTCCCGATCAGCTGGCCACCATCATTTACACCTCGGGAACCACGGGGGAGCCCAAGGGCGTGATGCTGACGCACCGGAATTTGAATTCAAACGCGCAGGACACCATGCACCTGCAAGATCTCAGCTCGGCCGCTATCGCGCTGGAATTTCTGCCGCTGGCGCACGTGTATGAACGGACTGTCGCTTACCAGTATTTCTTTTTGGGCGTCTCCATCGCTTACGTGCAACGCATCGAGGACGTGCCGCAGGCGCTTCTGGAGGTTCATCCGACGGCCGCGGCGGCGGTGCCGAGATTTTTCGAGAAAATTTACGGCAACATTCTTCAAAGAGGAAACCTGCAAACCGGCCCGAAGCGGAAAATATTCGAGTGGGCGCTGAGCGTGGCGGCGGAAGCGGCGCCGTGGCGGGCGTACGGCAAGCCCGTCTCACCGGTGGTTGTGGTGCAATGGCACATCGCCAATTTGCTGGTGTACAAAAAAATTCGAGAAGGGCTTGGCGGCGGCTCACCACGGTTTGCGTCGGGTGGAGCGCCGCTGGCGCCGGAGATTGCGGAATTTTTCTGGTCTGTTGGGATTCCTGTGTACCAGGGGTACGGTTTGACGGAGACGTCGCCGGTGGTGACGACGAACTACCGCGGGCATAACAAAGTGGGGACCGTGGGGCCGCCGATTCCCAATGTGCAAGTGCGCATCGCCGAGGACGGCGAGATCCTGGTGAAAGGTCCGAATGTGATGCAGGGATATTTCGGGAAGCCAGAAGAGACGCGCGCGGTGTTTACCGCCGACGGCTGGTTTCGTACCGGCGACATCGGCCAACTGGATGAGGAAGGGTACCTGACCATCACGGACCGGAAGAAGGAGCTGTTGAAAACGGCTGCGGGGAAATTTGTGGCCCCCGCGCCGATTGAAAATACGCTAAAGAGCTCGCCGTTCATCACCAATGCGATTGTGGTGGGAGACAAGCACAAGTTCGTGTCCGTGCTGGTGGTGCCGAATTTTCTGGCGATTGAGTCGGAGGCGCGCAAGCATGGCGTGGAGTTCTCCACGCCCACGCAGATTGTCAACCATCCGTGGACGCGCGAATTACTGTCGCGCGAAATCGAACGGCTGACCGCTTCACTGGCGCAATACGAGAAGCCCAAGCGGTTTGCGATTCTGGACCAGGATTTTACCTACGCGAACGGCGAGTTGACGTACACGCTGAAGATGAAGCGGCGCGTTATCGAGCAACACTACAAGGACGTAATCGCGCGGCTGTATGCGGATGTGGAAGAGCCGCGACCGCAGCATTTAGCCTAGAAGATTTCCGGCTTCGCAGGCATCCCCACCAACACGTAAAAACCGAAAAGCACTCGCAGCAGCGGAAGACGCTGCTCCTCGCTGGCAAGTCGAGCCTCGCCGTATGAATGTGGCGGCAAGCCGCCGCACTCCAAAAAAGCGGCGCGTCATCGAATGCATGGTGGTGGCAGTGTGACGATGTTTCCGGGTTTGCTGCGGGGATGTACAATAGCGGCGGAGCGGAGACCATGACCGATCAACTGGTGATTGCTGGACGGGCGTTTCGTTCGCGTTTGATTGTTGGCACCGGAAAATATCGCAGCTTTCAGGAAATGGCGCGGGCGCATGAAGCCTCCGGCGCGGACATGGTCACCGTGGCGGTGCGGCGGGTGAATCTGACCGACCGCAGTAAGGAATCGCTGCTCGACTACATTGATCGCAAGAAGATTTTTATTCTGCCCAATACCGCGGGGTGTTATTCGGCGGACGACGCGATTCGCACGGCGCGGCTGGGCCGCGAGGTCGGATTGTCGGAATGGGTGAAGCTGGAAGTGATTGGCGACGAGCAGACGCTGTTTCCGGACACGGAGCAATTGATCACCGCGACGAAGACGCTGGTGAAAGAGGGCTTCGTCGTGCTGCCGTACACGAATGACGACCTGATTGTGGCGCGAAAATTAATTGACGCGGGCGCGGCGGCGGTAATGCCGCTGGGGGCGCCGATTGGTTCGGGGATGGGAATTCAGAACATGGCCAACCTGCGCATACTGCGCGAGCGCATCACCGAAGTGCCGATGATTGTGGACGCGGGGGTGGGCACAGCGTCCGATGCCGCAGTGGCCATGGAACTGGGCGCCGATGGCGTGCTGATGAATACGGCGATTGCCGGGGCGCAGGACACGGTGTTGATGGCGGAAGCGATGCGAGCCGCGGTCGAGGCCGGGCGCAAAGCGTTTCTTGCCGGACGCATCGAGAAGAAACTTTATGCCACGGCGTCCAGTCCGCTCTCGGGCGTGGTGCGGTAGGCCTTCCGGAGTCTGGATCAGCGAAATAGGACGTGCCAGGTTATGTCCACGAAGCCGTGGACCAGCGCGCCGGGAACGAGCGAGCCGGTTTTCATCCACGCGCGACCGTAGAACAATCCCGCGATTGTCGCCAGCAGGACATACTTCCAGTTTGGAAATGGCGCATGCAGGATGTGTGCGAATCCAAAAATCACTGAAGCAATCACCAGGCCGGCCCACTGATTTCTGCACATGCGTGAAAGCAGATCCTGCAAGACCCCGCGAAAGAGAAACTCCTCAGGCCAGGCGGTGAAGAGCAGGATTCCCAGCGCGGTGACGGGCAGGGAGTGAATTCGCTGGTGCGTCGGGTCGTAGGTGAGGAATCCGATTCTGATTCCGAGGGGGATGGCGATCAGGCCGAATGCGATGGAATTGAACGCGAACTGCCACGCGAATCCTCGCCGCCACTCGACGGCGTAGCCGATTCCGTCGAGCTGGCGAATCACGACGAAAGCAGCAACGCCGGTGTTGAGCGCGAAGAGGATTGTGAGGATATGAGTCAGCGGCGGCGGATAGGGGAACAGACGGTACAAATAGCGGAATTCCACCGGCAGCCACACGAGCAAGAGCGCGAGATAGTCCTGCGGCAATCCGGCGCGTTTGCCTGCGGCGCCGGCCAGGAGCAGGACGGGCGCGAGGACATACGTCACCCCGGCGAGGATCCACAACCAATCGCGATGCAGGAAGAGCGAGTAAATCAGGACGGCAAATAGAGGTACCAGAGCGGCGGCAACCGGAGTGAGGTGCGCGAAAGTTCTGCGGAATTTCTCCAGCAAACGCGGCGCGGCGAGAAAGAATTCGAATGCGAAGAGCGCAGCGCCGACGCCCAACGCCAGCGCAAATCGGGAATCGCGATAGCCCATCCTCCAACCCAACATTACGGCGAGAATGACCACGCCGAGCCAGACGGCTCCGGCGCATCGAAAACCCATCTGCCGCGATCTGGAAATTGCCGCCATGGCAAAAGATTTTACTCGCGCGCATCGGAACTCCGAGAAAAACTTGATTTGAGTCTGGTGCTCGGAGATGCTGGAGCCGCGTGGCCTCGACAGCGGAATCCGGGAAGCACCGGCTTGCGCATATTGACTGGATGCGCGGGCTGGCCTGCCTGCTGATGTTTCAGACGCACTGTTACGATTCGTGGCTGGGCGGAGCTGCGCGCGATACGTCGTTCATTCGCTGGTCGCAATTGGGCGGCACGCTTCCCGCTCCGTTGTTTTTGTTTCTCGCCGGGATCTCCTTCGCGCTAGTTACCGACAAAATGCGGCGGAAGGGGGCAACTGCAAATGAAATCGCGGCAACCACGATTCGCCGTGGGGCGGAGGTGTTCGGGCTGGGACTGTTGTTCCGCGTGCAGGAATTCGTTCTCGGACTGCCCGGGGCGCCCTGGACAGATCTGCTGCGCGTGGACATTTTGAATACCATCGGGCTGACCATGATGTTGATGGGCGCGGCCAGCCGGCTGGCGCGAACACGAACTGGCAATACTTTGCTCGCCGCGGCGATCGCGCTGGGGATTGCGATGGCCACACCGCCGCTGTGGACGACGTGGAGGCCGCGATGGCTTCCGTGGTTCCTGGAGTCGTACATCAACGGGGTGCACACGTTCGATAAACCGCAGCCGTGGCTGTTTCCGATTTTTCCGTGGACGGCATTTGGTTTTGCGGGGCTGGCGATCGGGTTCGTGATGTTCAGCGACTGGGCGGTGAAGAACGCGGCGAAGGCGGCGGCTTTGTTCGGCGCCGGCGGCGTGGCGCTGTTCTACGTGGCGAAATGGTTTGATGCATCACCCGTGCGTCTGTATGCGGAATACGACTACTGGCACAGCAGTCCTGAATTTCTTCTGGCGCGCGTGGGCATTATGATGGCAATTATGCTGCTGAGCTATGCCTGGTGCCAGTGGGGACTCTGTACTGTGGGATTCAGCCCGGTGATTCAACTGGGGCAAACGTCGCTGCTCGTGTACTGGGTGCACATTGAGTTTGTGTACGGGCGGTTTTCGATTCTGACCAAGCGCGCGCAGACAATTCCGATGGCGACATTCGGCCTTCTGATTATTTCCGTGGCCATGGTTTTGCTTTCGCTGGCGCGGACACGGCTGCAAGGCCGGGGAAATGAAATTCTTCGAACGGTTCGAGGAGCGTTGCGTCCCGCGACAGGAGATTAATGCTTCTTTGACGGAGCAGCAGGCGAGGCGGGGGCGCTGGAAGATTCTCCCGATCTGGGTTGAATCTTGAAAATAAACTCTCCGGGACGCGCCAGGCCGTTTTCTTCGCGGGCAATGCGTTCGATGGTGGTGGAATCCGTTTTGAGGGCCTTCACGCGGTCTTCCAATTTTCGATTTTCGTCATCGAGTTGCTTGATTTGTTGGCGGATTTCCGCGGCACGCAGTTGCGTCTGGCGCATGGCCAGCACGCCGTGCGCTCCGAAGATATCCTGCAACGCCAGAAGTAGCAGGCCGGCGATGAGAAACCAGTTCATGTTGCGGCGCAGGAACTCGTGCGTCTGCTCTATGAAATTCAATCGTTCGTCGCTCATGCGGCCACCCACGCGCGCGCGGCTTCGGCGAGTTTCCGCGAGGCCTCCGGAGAAGATGATTCCGTGTAGACGCGCACGACCGGTTCGGTGCCGGATGGGCGCATCAGGACCCACGACCCATCCTCGAAAATCAATTTGAGGCCGTCGGTGCGGTCGGTTCGGGTCACGCGACGGCCGGCGAATACCTTGAATTCCTGGTGCAGGCGCTCCGGCAAGCGCGATTGGACGTCGGGCTCGAGATGCAGATTCACTCGCACCGGCCAGAATTCTCCTCCGACGCGGCGGAAGAGATCGGCCAATTGATCCGCGAGTGAGGAATTGCGCGCGGCAATCATCTCCGCGGCCAGGAGACACGCGAGAATGCCGTCCTTTTCGGGCACATGACCGCGGATGGTCAAGCCCGCGCTCTCCTCGCCGCCGATTACAATTTTGTTTTTGCGCAGCAATGGGCCGACGTATTTGAAACCTACCGGAGTTTCATAAAGCTGGACATGGTGATGGCGGGCCACGGCATCGAGGAGATGGGAAGTGGCGACACTGCGGGAAGCGCCCAGTCTTTCACCGCGCGTTTCGAGGAGATAATCGAAGAGCAGTCCCAGAATGTGATTTGGGGAAAAGAATGCGCCGTCGCGATCGACAATGCCGAAGCGGTCGGCGTCGCCGTCGGTAGCCAGACCCGCGAGCGCTTTGCCCTCGGCGACCGCTTTCCTGAGCGGACCGAGATTTTCTTCCGAGGGGTCGGGGCCGGTGCCTTCGAAGAGCACGTCGCGATTGGTACGAATCGCGGGTGCGGGGATGTCGTGGGCAGCGAGAACGCGGTCGAGCCAGCCGGCGCCGCAACCGTGAACCGCGTCGCAGATGAATTTCCCTTTGGCTTTGCGGATGACATCAAAGCGGACGACTTTGGAGAGCTTCGCGAAATAGTCCTCGCGAACATCGACACGTTCGAAGTCGTCAACCAGGTCCTCGAGAGTGCTCGGTTCGTCTTTGATCGCTGCGGCGCGTTTCTCGATGTCTTTGGTCATGTCGGGGAGGGCCGGGCCGCCTTCGGGGCCGGAAAATTTCAAGCCGTTGTAATCGGCGGGATTGTGGCTGGCGGTGATGTTCACGCCACCATCGAGCTGGCGATGAATGATGGCATGGGCGACTGCCGGCGTCGGTGTCACTTCACTACAGAGGAGCACGCGGCAGCCATGATGTTTCAGCACGCTCGCGGCAGTGAGTGCGAATTCTTCGGCGAAGAAGCGCGTGTCGTGAGCCACGATCAGCGCGGGAGATTTTTTCCGGGCGCGCACGTGCCCGGCGATGGCGGCGGCGGCCCGGCGGACTCCTGAAAAATTGAAATCGTCGGCGATGACGCCGCGCCAGCCGGAAGTGCCGAAATGGATGGCTTGGCTGCTCACGGGCGGCTATTGTATCTTGGCGCGCGGTGGTTGGTGGCACAGGATTCGCGCACGGGCGAGGCGCAAGAGTAAAGTCGGCAATTAGCGATAAAGATGACCGATAAGATTGTTGTGCTGGTGACTTGCGCATCGGCCAAGGAGGCGCGCCGGATCGCTGACTTGGTGGTGAAGAGACGCCTGGCTGCTTGCGTGAATATTCTTGAGATTCCTGTCCGCTCCATTTACAGGTGGAAACAACGCGTTGAGTCTGCTCGGGAATTGCTGCTGGTGATTAAATCCTCTCGACGACGATTCAGGGAATTGCAGAGGGCGATCGAGTCGGTGCACAGCTACGAGGTGCCGGAGATTATCGCTGTGCCGATTGAGGGCGGCTCGCGTAAGTATCTCGCGTGGCTCGACGAATCGGTTCGTGCGCCGCGAGCGGGGAAGCGGCGGCGTAGGTGGGTCAAGCTAGCTCGTAGCATCCCCAGCTGAAGGTCATACGTACCTCAGGGGTTGAAACCCCGTAGTAGCTGCTGTTTTCGGCACGGCTAAAGCCGTGCCCTGACGAAAGGCTCTTTAGCTCTGCCCTGACGAAAAGCTATGTATGAGGGGCGTTGGTTTTTTCTTTGGCGGCCAATTCGGCCATTTCCTTTTCGTATTCCTTCTGCAGGACCTTCCAATAACGGATGGGCAGCAGGCGCTGCAGCCGGTCGATGCGAATGGCGTCCTTGCCGATTAGGATGCGCGGCTGGTTCCGCTTGACGCCGCGGACGATCACATTGGCAGCTTCCTCGGGCGAGGTGATGGCGTGGCGCTCGAAGCGGGCCAGGTTCAAATCACGGATGGAAGGGTGAACTCCCGCACCGACGCGGGCGTTTTGGGCGATGGGTGTGCGGATTCCTCCCGGGTGCACGCTCGACACGCCAACATTCGTGCCTTCCAGTTCGTGGCGAAGAACTTCGGTGAATCCTCGGACCGCGAATTTGCTGGCGCAGTAGGCGCTTTGTCCGGCGGGCGCGATCATGCCGAATATGCTTGAGAGATTCACGATGTGGGCGCGCGGCTGGCGGCGCAGGACGGGCAAAAAATTCCGCACGCCATACACCACACCCCAGAAGTTGATGCCCATCAACCATTCGAGGTCGGCAAGGCTGATTTCTTCGAACATGCCGAAGAGCGCCACACCGGCGTTATTGATCAGCAGGGTCACGCGCTCATGCTGCTGGACGACCTCGGAGGCAAATTGCTCCACGCGGCGTTGGTTCGAGACATCCACAACGTGTGTGCTGATACGGAGATTTTTTTCGGACGAGTGCTCGGTGATTTGCCGCGCGGTTTCCTCGAGACCGAGTTGATTTACGTCCGCGAGCGCCAGCGACATTTTCTCGCCTGCCAGATGATTCGCCAGTGCACGGCCAATGCCGGAACTCGCCCCGGTGATTACAGCGACGCCGCCTTTCAAGTTCCAGCCCAAGTGACCTCCATAACCGCTAGATGTGAGCGAGCGCCTGGTCCAGGTCCGCGATCAGGTCTTCCACGTCTTCGATGCCGACAGAAAGGCGAACTAGGCCCTGGGTGATTCCGACCTGAGCCTGCATTTCGACCGGGACAGATGCGTGGGTCATTGATGCGGGATGCGAAATCAGGGTCTCCACACCGCCGAGACTTTCGGCCAGCGCGCAGATGCGGACATGGTTTAAAAGTTTGCGGGCGGCTTCGAGTGAGCCGAGGTCGAAAGAGATCATCGCGCCATAGCCGCGCTGCTGGCGTTTGGCTATTTCGTGCTGCGGGTGAGAAGGAAGGCCCGGGTAAATGACGAGCTGAACTTTGGGATGCGCGGCCAGAAATTTAGCCACGGCCATGCCGTTGAAGTTGTGGCGATCCATGCGCACCGCGAGGGTCTTGATGCCGCGGGAAACGAGGAAACAATCCATGGGCGCGAGGCCGGCGCCGGCAGAGCGCTGAATGAAGTAAATTTTTTCGGCATCTTCCGGGCGCGTCAGCACAACGGCGCCGCCGGTGCAGTCGCTGTGGCCGTTCAGGTATTTGGTCATGGAGTGGACGACGATGTCAGCGCCGAGGGCGATGGGCTGCTGGAAATAAGGGCTGAGGAAGGTGTTGTCCACGACGAGTGTCATGTTTCGTTCACGCGTGAGTTTTGAGACGGCGGCGATGTCCGTGACGATCATGGTCGGGTTCGTGGGAGTCTCGACGTAAATCATGCGCGTGGAGGGTTTGATGGCGGCGCGGACTTTGTCGACGCAGGAAGTATCCAAGTAGCTGAACTCCAGGCCGAAATCCACCAGAAGCTTGGTGGTGAGACGGAAGACACCGCCGTACACGGCCTGGGAAAGAATGGCGTGGTCACCGGGGCGAAGCAGGCGGAATACCGCGTCTATTCCCGCCATTCCGGAACTGAAGGCGTAGGCGGCTTTACCGCCTTCGAGCTTTGTCAGCGTGCGTTCGAGAGATTTGCGATTGGGATGGTTCGTGCGGGCGTAGTCGAAACCCTTGTCCTTGCCCAGAGCTTCCTGGACATAGGTGGAGGTCTGGTAGATGGGCGCGACGATGGATCCAGTGGAAGGATCCGGTTCCTGGCCTACATGAATCGCGTCGGTAGAAAACCCCATGTCTTTCCTCCTGAGTGTTTGACGGAACTGCTCATCATACGCCAGAAAATTGATGGGGTGAAAACCGGGGATTGGGAATGCGGCGCCAAAATGGCTTAATGAAGCTTGAGAGGCAAAGCTGATTGGAGTAAAAGTAGAGACTGATGCGATTCAAGTTGCATTTCCTTCGCGTGTTCCGCGGATTCCAGCTGGCGGGAATCGTGTTATTGGGTTTGTTGTATGCAGCTTCCACTTTCGCGCAGTCGGAAAATCTGGACAAATCGCCGCCGCAGCAGAAATCCGGTGCGGAAAATAAGAAAGATCCCAAGTCTGCGAGCACGAGCGTCGCCAAGCTTCGGATTGTGGTGACCGGTGACGACAAGCCGGTGAGCAACGCGAGCGTGTACGTGCGGTACAACGAGCCAGGCGGATTGCTTCATCACGAAAAGCTGGCGGAGATGAACTTCAAGACGAATTTGGACGGGTCGGTGAAAGTCCCCGAGGTACCGCGCGGGAAAATCCTGATCCAGGTGATTGCCAAGGGTTGGCACACGTTTGGCAAGTGGTTCGACATCGACACGGATGGACAAACCGTTGAGATCAAATTAGAACCGCCGCCGCATTGGTATTAATTCGAATCGGAAATTCACTTTTGTGGCGCGTCGATGCATTCCTACAGGCTCATTTCATAAACGTTCCGGCTGACGGTCACGCGCACCTCAGGGGTTGAAACCCCTGTATTGCCGCCGTTTATCGGCACGGCTAAAGCCGTGCCCTGACGCAAAACCATTTAAGGGGTGAACTCGCTTCTTTTGATTTGCACCGAACTAGTGCATCTCGTTTTAAGCCATTGGAACGGCAGATGATTTGGAGTCCGGCGAGGGGATTTTCCACATGGTTTTCAACAGTTCTGTTGAAAACTATTTCGCCGCGCAGAATTTATTTGGAATGGAGGAGCCAAAACACTTCCATGCGTCCGCAAGGCGAGTACGAGCGTGCTATGATTTGAATCTACGCGATTGGTTCCCCCACGGGCATTGTGAAGCGATTGATTCTAAATGCGGATGATTTCGGATTGACTGCGGGCGTGAACGAAGGAATCGTGCGCGCGCATCGGGAGGGAATTCTTACCAGCGCCACGATTATGGCCAATGGCGCAGCGTTTGAGGACGCCGTCGAAAAGGCGAGGTCCAATCCGCGGCTGGGCGTGGGTTGCCATATCGTGCTGCTGGGCGGGAATCCGGTTGCGCCGCTCGAGCAGATCCCGTCCCTGGTGAACGCTCAGGGCCGGTTACCGGAATCGTTGCCGGCGTTTGTGGCCAGGTTGAGCGCGAGAATGGTGAAGATGAATGATCTGGAAGCGGAGATTCGCGCGCAAATCCTGAAGGTGCGCAAAGCTGGTATCGAGCCTACGCACGTGGATACTCACAAACATGCGCATGTGCATCCGCGGGTGATGGAGGCGCTGGCGCGCGTGGCGCAGGAGCAAGGGATTCATCGAGTCCGGAAACCGGTCGAGAACATTCGCGATTCTTGGAACGGCTCGAGCGGGAAAGCACGCGGGCTTTCGAAGCAGCATTTGGCGGCGAGCTTGGTGACGACTGCCGGGCGGCAGTTCCGGTCCATTTCGCGCAAGTACGGATTGCGTTCACCGGATCACTTTCTTGGACTCGCCATGACGGGGAAGTTGGGTCCGGAGGCGTTAAGGCGCATGATTGGGATGGTGGCGGAGGGAGAGACGGAAATCATGCTGCATCCGGGAATTTGTGACGACCAACTTCGGGGAACTGGCTCGCGGCTTCTCGAACAACGAGAAGCGGAGCTTGCCGGGTTGCTGGATGCGGGTGTGAGGAGTACCGTCGAGGAACGAGAGATTCGTTTAATCAGCTACCGGGAGTTAAACTAAGTACATGCGAGACGGTGAGATGCTGGCACCCCGATACTCCGTGGTGGTGCCTTTCCACAATGAGCAGGAGAGCGTGCGGGAATTGCATGCGCGATTGAGCGACGTGATGAGCGGGCGCTATGAACCTGTGGAGTTTGTGTACGTCGATGACCAGAGCACGGATGGCACGTCGCGAATTCTTCATGAACTCGCGGCAGAAGATCCACGTGTCGCGGTGCTGCGGTTGAAGCGGAATTACGGGCAGACCACGGCGCTGGCGGCGGGATTTGATTATGCGTCCGGGGAGATCGTGATCTCGATGGACGGCGATTTGCAGCATGATCCTGCCGACATTCCCGCCATGCTGGAAGCCTTCGAGGCGCCGGAGATAGACATCGTCAGCGGCTGGCGGCAGAAACGCGTGGACAATTATTTGCTGCGGCGCGTCCCTTCGCGGATTGCCAACTGGATGATGTCCAAACTTTCCGGTGTGGCCATCCACGACTTCGGAACGACATTCAAGGTGTACCGGCGGAGTGTGATCAAAGACGTTCCGCTGTATGGGGAAATGCACCGGTTTATACCGGCGCTGGCGGCTTGGAATGGGGCGCGCATCGTGGAAGTGCCCATTCGAAACGTGGTGCGTCCTGGCGGGAAATCGCACTATGGGATTTCGCGGACTCTGCGGGTGCTGTTCGATATCATCACCATCCGGTTTTTGATGCGCTACATGACGCGGCCTTTGCATTTCTTCGGGCCTCCGGGATTGCTGGGAATGCTGGGCGGGGCGGCGATCCTGGTGACGCTGTTTGTGCAGAAAGTTTTCTGGCACACACCCATCTTTGCGCAGCATGGACCGCTGTTGGTGTTGGGCATGATGCTGTGCCTGTTTGGATTGCAAGTGCTGGCAGTTGGCCTGGTGGGCGAGCTCCTGATGCGCACGCATTATGAATCGCGCGAGAATACCGTGTACCGCATCGAACACGTGTTCGGTGCGAATGCGCGCACGGACAGCAGCGGAGCTCCGGCGGAAAAATCGCTTGCTGCGAAACGGGCTGTCAGGTAGGTTCCACGGAAGGCGCGAATTTATTCTGGAGCGTGGGAGGCATGAAATTGCGGCGAATATTCTCGACGATTCTTGTGCTCGGATTTGCGGCGGCGATGGCATGGGCCGGCGGCGATCCGTGGAAATCAAAACCATTTCAGCAGTGGGATGAGAAGGACGTCAAAAAGGTCCTGAACGATTCACCCTGGTCGAGGATAGTTTCCGTGCCCGCTCCCTGGGCCAGTGGAGATTCAGAAGGAGGGCCGGGTCCGGCATTGGCGAATGCCAGCCAGGATCATTCTCCGGATGGCGGCATCATGGGGACGGCAGGCGCCGGCAAACCTCCGGCGGCTCCCACGGTGAAGGAGGCACAATTCATAGTACGGTGGGCCTCTTCAAGGGTGGTCCGTGAGGCGGCGCTCCGCGGGGCGGTCCTCGGCGGGCACCTGAAGCAGGAAGAGGCGGACAAACAGGCGGCGCAGCCTCTGGAAATTTACCAGGTGCTGATCGCGGGGCCGGATATGAAGCCGTTCCAGGCCGCCGATGACAAGGCTTTTTTGGAGAAGACTTTCCTGGTATTGAAGAAATCCAAGCAACGAATCCCCGCAGCAAGCATTGAATATCAGCGCGGCCCGGACGGCAAGACGGTGCAAGCAGTCGCATTCTCATTCCCGAAAAAAGCTGCGAGCGGAGAGCCGACGATCCCCGCGGACGAAAAGAGTGTGGAGATTTTCTGTTCCGTTGGGGGCGCAAATATTCGCGTGAGTTTCGAGATACCAAAGATGGAAGACTCGCAGGGGCGAGACCTCTAGCCATCGCAACGGAGAGAATTTTCGGGAGGCATCACGCGTGAAAACATTTGCCACACTTGCAGGGATATTGAGCATTGCCCTCCTGGTGCCGTGCGCCGGGAGCGCGCAGATGGGCATGCGCAGCGGTCCGCCGCAGATGCACGGCGTGTGGGCGCCCGTGATCGGCAAAGGCGCCGCGTATGAGATCACCACGTCGGAAGGGAAGAAGATCCAAAACGAAGTCACGGTGCTCGGCAGTGAGAAGGTCGAAGGCAAGGATGGTTACTGGCTGCAAATGGCCATGACCAGCCCGGAGATCGGGGGCGAGATGGTGATGAAGCATCTGTCCATTCTCGACGGCCAAGAGACACGCACGGTGAAGACCATCATGCAATTCCCCGGACGGCCGCCCATGGAAATGCCGGCGCAAATGATGGGGCGCCACGAGCACTCGAGCCAAAGTGCCGACGTGCGCAGCGACGGGCAGGATTTGGGGAGCGAATCCATTACCGTTCCGGCTGGAACATTCACGTGCGAGCACTACCGCACCAAGGACGGCAGCGATGTGTGGGTCAGCAAGGATGTGGCTCCCTGGGGGATGGTGAAGTATCAAGGCAAGGATTCCAGCATGGTGCTGACGAAGGTGATTTCGGATGCAAAAGACAAAATTATCGGCGTGCCACAACCTTTTAATCCCATGCTGATGGCGCAGCCGCATCAATGAGCGCGCTGAGGCTCGTGGACTAATTTGAAATGGGAGGCGCCTCGGCGGGGCCGGGGCGCCTCTTCTTTTTTCGGCAACTTTTAGGACGGATAGTTCTGACGGGAACTCTTGGGAGGCGATCCCCATATGTCCGCCGCTGAGGACAAGTTCTACCGGGCTCACGTTACCAAGCGCGAGGAGTTCTCCGAAGACCTGTGGAAAATCCGCATCGATCCAGGCGGCGATTTCCAATTCGTGGCCGGCCAGTACGCGACCCTGGGAGTGCGTACCGGCGACAAACTGGTTGAGCGCGCCTACTCCATTGTTTCTTCGCCTTATGAAAAGGAACTGGAGATATTCATCGAGCTGGTGCCGCACGGGGAATTGACGCCGCACCTCCACAAAGTGAATGTTGGCGGTGAAATCACGCTTCGAAAAATTGCCAAGGGCCGGTTCACGCTGGATTTGAAAAGCGGACACAAACAGCATCTGCTGCTTTGCACCGTGACCGGGGTGGCTCCTTTTGTGTCTTATGCGCGGACACTGTACAAGGATTGGAAAGAGAATCGCTTCCCCGCGGATATTCACCTGTACATGATTAACGGCGCCAGCCGCTCCTGGGAATTCGGCTACCGGGAGGAAATTGAGCGCATCGCTGCAGAGGTTCCGTGGCTGACGTACATCTCCACAATCAGCCGCCCCTGGGAGGACCAGGAATGGCGTGGCGAAAAGGGCCGCGTCGAAGACGTGATGCGGAAATATTCGGACCAGTGGGGGCTGACCGGAGCGGATTGCACCGGATACCTTTGCGGGCATCCGGAAATGATCGAACACGGGAAGGGAATCCTGCAGCGCGCGGGATTCGCCAAGGAATATTTGAAGGAAGAGGTGTATTGGATCCCGGAGAAGGGCGCCGCGGTTTGAAATCGAGATTGACCTTAACGCTCCGAGTCGGGAGCGGCCGCGGCCAATTCTTCGACGGCACTCGACATGGCTCGGATGGGCGTTGAGATGTGTACAGACTCCTCCTCGCTCTCTACGTCCACGACAATTGAACCGCCCGATTTTGCGATACGCACGTGTTGCCCGGGTTCGCTGACCTCAACAAACGGAAGGTCCTCGATTTGTTGAAGCTGCTTCAGCGTCTCGCGGATCACTGGCAACCAGGGGCGGATTTCTTCGGCGGCTTCCGCCAGATGCGCTCTGGGCACAAAATGAATCCCGATGGGGACGAGCATGGCCGGGGCGATCACGTGGACGTGATGACGCTCGGCGCCTTTTTGCAACACGTTTACGTGGACCAGGCCCTCGCTGCACAGTAGCCCGGCTCCCGCCACGGCTGTGCCCGCGATTCCCAGCGCGATTTTGCCAAGTAAAATCATTTGCTCACCTCCGCCGAAATGAAATTTCCCTACTCAGATGATCCGCGCGAGTCCACCCAGATGCGCACGTGCTGGGTTGCGTCGTGCACCGTGACCAGCAGCGTGTCGCCGGCCTCACTCAGCGCGCGGATGGCCGCCGCTATGTCCAGCTCATCCTTTTTCGCCGTGGAGAACAGGGCGCCCACGACTTTCAAGGGCACGGTGATTTCCACTTTGTGAGGATCCTTGGAATCTTTTCCACCTTCCGTGACATGCACCACCAAATTCCCGTTCATTTTTGCCACGCGAACGTTTTGATCATGCTTCTTCACGGTTACGAATTCATTGTCCGGCGCGGTGCGGATGGCGTCGAGGAGGGCAGGGATGTCAATCCCGTCCATGTCCGCATGCGAGATGGTCACGCGCCCCTGGTGGAGGTTTCCGTGATTGACGGCGGGCAAAACTTTCTCCGCCATGGACAACGGCAGGTTCACATTCACACTTTCACCGTTTGCGGAGTCTTCCACCCTGATGTGAAGGTAGCGGTCATTCGGTGCGGCAAGTGCCGGGGTTGCGAGGGCTAAAGCAAGCGCGCAAATGGGGGCGAGGGTTTGAATTAACTTTTTCATGTCTGGAAGGCCTCCTGGCTTCTTTCAGCCTGTACATACGGAGTTCCAGACGGAAAAGTTCCGTTAGGTTGTAATTGCAGCGGTCAGTCGCGATCCAGTTTTAGAAACACGACACCGAGGGGAGGGAGCCGCAGTTTGACCGAGTGCGGGCGATTGTTCCACGGCACGGGGTCGGCATTCACGCCGCCAGAATTTCCCTTGCCAGTTCCGGAATAGTGTTCGGAGTCGGTGTTCAGGATTTCGTGGTAAAACCCGGGATGAGGGACGCCGACGCGGTAATCTTCTCGAAAGACTGGCGTGAAATTGCAGACGACGATGACAAATTCCCCGTTGTTCCGGGCTCGCCGGACGAAAGACAACACGCTTGAGGCGGCATCATCCACGTCAATCCATTCGAATCCGGCCCATTCGAAATCCACTTCGTGGAGAGCCGCTTCGCTGGCGTGCAGGCGGTTCAAGTCCTCTAGCAATTTCTGGACGCCCCGGTGGGAGGGCGAATCCAGAAGGGACCAGTCCAAGCTGCCGCCTTCCCAAAATTCGCTTCGCTGCGCCAGCTCACAGCCCATGAACAATAATTTCTTTCCAGGATGAGAGAACAGATATCCGAACAGCAGGCGCAGATTGGCAAATTTTTGCCAATCGTCGCCGGGCATTTTCGAAAGCAACGCCCCTTTACCGTGAACGACTTCGTCGTGGGAAAACGGCAGTGCGAAATTCTCGTTGAATGCGTAGATCATGGAGAAGGTGAGCTGATTGTGGTGAAATTTCCGGTAGAAGGGATCGAGAGAGAAATATTTCAGGGTGTCGTTCATCCACCCCATGTTCCACTTCAAATCGAATCCCAGACCGCCAAGATACGTGGGCCGCGAAACGGCAGGCCAGGAAGTGGATTCCTCCGCGATCATCAGCGCCCCGGGATGCCGCGTATGAACCACCTCATTCAAATGTTTTATGAACGCCACGGCTTCCAGATTTTCGCGACCGCCGTAGCGGTTGGGAATCCATTGGCCGGGTTTGCGTGAATAATCCAGATACAGCATGGAGGCGACGGCGTCCACGCGGAGTCCGTCAATGTGATATTTGTCCAGCCAGAACAGGGCATTGGAGAGCAGGAAATTCTGCACTTCGTTGCGCCCGTAATTGAAAACCAGCGTGCCCCAGTCCGGATGAGCACCCATGCGGGGATCCGCATGCTCGTACAGATGTGTGCCATCGAAGAATGCCAGCCCGTGCGCGTCTCTGGGAAAATGTGCTGGAGTCCAGTCCAGAATCACGCCGAGATTTTCCTGATGGCAGCGGTCCACGAAATACATGAAATCTTCCGGTGAGCCGTAGCGGCTGGTCACCGCGAAATATCCGACGGTCTGGTATCCCCAGGAACTGTCGAGTGGATGCTCCATGATGGGCATCAGCTCAATGTGCGTGAAGCCCAGACCCTTGACGTAGGGGATCAGCTCTTCGGCCAATTCCCGATAGGTCAGCCAGCGATTTCCCTCCTCGGTTTTCCGACGCCAAGCGCCAGCATGAAGCTCGTAGATTGACATCGGCGCATGCAGCCAGTCGCGCGCGGCCCGTGCGGTGAGCCACTCGCGGTCGTTCCATTCGTGGCGGTCGACGTTGCACACCTTGGAGGCTGTGTTGGGCCGCAGCTCGGCGGCGAAGCCGTAGGGATCGCTTTTGAGGGCGACGTTTTTTCCAGCGCCGGAGAGAATCTCGAACTTGTAAAGTGCTCCCTCCTCAAGCCCGGGCAGGAAAATTTCCCAGATGCCGCTGGTGCCGCGGCTGCGCATGGGATGGACGCGGCCATCCCAGGAGTTGAAGTCGCCCACGACGCTGACGCGATCCGCATTCGGGGCCCAAACTCCGAAATGAACACCCCGCACACCTTCCACCGTGCGCAGGTGTGCGCCGAGCTTTTCGTAATTGAGGTAGTGCGTCCCTTCGCCGGCGAGGTGCAAATCGTATTCCGTGAGCAGCGGGGGAAAAGCATAGGGGTCGTACGTTTCGGCTGACGCGCCGTCAGCATAACGGACTTGCAACCGGTACGATGCTGGAGGCACGGGTCCTGCCGCGCTCCTGGATTTGCCGGAGGGGATGCCGGCGTCAAAGAAACCAGCGGGCTGGATTTGAGCAGCGGGGAAAATCTCGCCGGTCCCATTCCAAATGACGCTGACACCGACTGCGCCGGGCCGGAATACCCGAACATGCAGCGTGGAGCGGTCCGCCGGGCCATCCCAATGAGGACCGAGAATTCGGAACGGGTCGGCATGCCACCCGCGGACAATGGCTTCAATTTCCCTGTCGACCGGGCTGGGCTTAGCCTTCGCTTCCTCGGTCTTCTGTGCTTTTCTCTTCATACCGCCTTACGCGAAAGATGCAGAGTGGTTCTTCATCTTACCGGAGGGTGACCCGTGGGCCAAATCCGGGCCGCGAATGAGTTTCCCCGCCGTGCTGGACTTGGATTAGAAAGCCCGGTAGGCTAGCGGCGAAATCGAGAGAAATAATGAAGTCCATTCGGATTGAGGAGCGTTTATGAAATTGGCTGCCCGTTCGGTTCTACCTGTGCTTCTTGGGGCGGTGCTCGCATTCGCCATTAGCACACCGGGACAGGAAGCAGCGCAATCTCAAAAGCAGAAGACCCCTTCCCAGGCGGTGCTGGAGGATTGGAACGACATCGGCAAGCGCCTGGTCACTATGGCGGAAGACTGGCCTGAAGAAAAATACGGCTACCGGCTGAAGCCGGAGATTCGCTCGTTTCAGGAAGTGCTGCTGCACATAGCCGGCTCCAATTACGACGTCCTGAGCACCATTACAAAATCCAAGACCGGGGACAACCGCAATAATCCGCCAGTGGCTGAGTACAAGACCAAGGCGCAGACGGTCGCCTTCTTAAGGAAGTCCATTGCCGATGGCGGCGCCGAGATTCAGAAGGAGGGCGATGCCGGGGTTATGAAGAACCTGGACAATTGGATCAGCTTCACGGAGCATATGGGCGAACACTACGGGCTGCTGGTTGCTTATTACCGCGCAACCGGCGGGGTACCGCCGGAATCGCGTCCGAAGAAATAATAATTTCTGGAAAGCGGGCACCTGTTGGCCGGATTCCAATTTCGCAGGCTCACGCCGATTATATTTCTGCTTGGAGTAATCATGCCGAGTCATTCAGCGCGGGGGCAGGACCGCACGCAGGCGCGTTCCATGATCGTTTCCCGCGAGGGGATTGTGGCCGCCGAAAGCCCGCTCCCGGCGCAGGCTGGCGCCATGATCCTGGCTCGCGGGGGCAATGCCGTGGACGCCGCGGTGGCCACCAACGCAGTGATGGGTGTCGTTGAGCCAATGATGAATGGGATGGGCGGCGATCTCTTTGCCATCGTGTTCGATGCCAAGTCCGGAAAGCTTTACGGCCTCAATGCCAGCGGGTGGGCGCCGGCCAAACTGAGCATCGAGTTTCTCAAGACCAGTGGATTGGAAACCATGCCTGAGCACGGGATCCACTCCGTGACTGTTCCTGGAGCTGTGGACGGCTGGTCGAAACTTCTTTCGCGGTTTGGGACGAAGAAATTCGCCGAAGTTCTCGCTCCGGCGATTCACTATGCCCGCGAGGGATTTCCGGTTCCGGAGATGGACGCGGGATATTGGGTGGGTGCGGACGATACCCTGCGCGCTGATCCGAACGCCATGAAGACGTTTTTGATTGAAGGGCGGCCGCCACGTCTCGGTGAAATCTTCCGGAATTCGGATCTGGCCCGCTCGCTGGAATTGATCGCCAGTGAGGGAAGAGACGCGTTTTACAAGGGTGACATCGCCGCGCGCATCGTGCGTACTTCTGACCGGCTTGGCGGAAAAATGACGGCGGAGGATTTGGCAGAGTACGCAAGCGAATGGGTGGAGCCGATTTCGACAACTTATCGTGGCTGGTCGGTGTACGAAATTCCGCCGAACGGGCAGGGAATCGGGGCGCTGGAGATGCTGAACATTCTCGAGACCTTTCCGCTGGCGAAGTACGGCCACAATTCAGCCGATGCGCTGCACCTGATGATCGAAGCGAAAAAGCTGGCCTATGCGGACATGATCCGTTATGTGGCCGACCAGAAATTCAGCCGCGTCCCGGTCGAGGGAATGCTGTCGAAGGAGTATGCCGCGCAACGCGCCAAGCTGATCAATCCATCCAAGGCAAATTGCAGCGTGGCGGCAGGGCAGCTGCAGCTTCCGACGATTGGCGACACGACCTACCTCAGCGTCGTGGATCGCGATGGGAACATGGTTTCGCTGATCCAGAGCAATTACGACAGTTTTGGCTCCTGGATTGTTCCGGACGGGACGGGCTTTACGCTGCAAGACCGCGGGGCACTGTTTAGCCTGGACCCGGCTTCGCCAAACGCGCTGGCCGGCCGCAAACGCCCCCTGCACACCATCATCCCTGGCTTCATGAGTCGCGGGCAGGAGCGCATCGCCTTCGGGATTATGGGTGGCTTCAACCAGGGGCAAGCGCATGCGCAGTTCGTGGCCAACATTGTTGATTTCGGGATGAACATCCAGGCGGCGCTGGAATCAGCGCGATTCACGAAGCATTCCTTTGAGGGCTGTGACGTGGAACTCGAGGACCGCGTCCCTGCCGGAGTCCAAGCTGAACTTGCCAAGCGCGGGCACCAGATTGACCTGCACCACGGCTTCTCGGATTCCATGGGGGGCGGCCAAGCCACGCGATGCGATTCTTCCGCGGGCGTCAACTACGGGGCCTCCGACCCGCGCAAAGACGGTGCCGCCATACCCGCACCACCCCGATAACCCGTAAATCGTTGCAATACGGGCCGTTTTGACCCCTCCAGTAGTGTCGTAAGTGCCTATAAATCATGGCTTTTGGTACGAACGTACCATTGTGACCCCAGTCACCCGACGCTATACCTAGTCTAGGGGAAAACTGCGGGGCGGCCCTTGCGCTCCGAACCTAGATCCATGCCAGGAAAAACGGCTAAGCCTCGCAGGAAGGGAAGGGGCTCGTCGCGCGCCTCCAGCCAGCAGGCGAGCGCGGGACCTGCGCACTTTCCTGTCGGCGCGCGCCTGCCCGAGACCGATCCGACTCAGGCTCGAGAGGACCGAGCCGCCGAACACGCTGCCTACCTGCAAGCGCTCACGGAAAATAATCCACTCGCGATCGTTGTGCTTGATGCCAACCGGCGGATTCAGATGTGCAATCCGGCCTTCCAAAAAATGTTTGGTTACCACCAAGCAGAAATTGTGGGCGCGGAGCTGGACAGTTTGATTGCACCGCCTGAACTCGTGGACGAGGCACAATGGCTGAGCCGGCGATCCGGGGGTGGCGAGGTGGTTCGCGCGACGACCAAAAGGCGTCGCAGCAACGGGTCGCTGGTGGAAGTCCAAATTCTTGGGGTGCCTCTGCTGGCGAATGGGAGGCGAATTGGCAGTTTCGGAATGTACGAAGACATCACGGAGAGGCGCCGGGCGGAAGAAGCGCAGCACCGCGCCGAGGAGAGATTCCGCAGCCTTTTCGAGAACGCCGTCGAAGGCATTTTTCAAACCACGCCGGATGGGCGCCTGCTGAGCGCGAATCCCGCGTTCGCCCGGATGTGCGGATATTTTTCACCCGCGGAGATGCTGGAAAAAGTCCGCGACGTCGGGAAGGAATTGTTCATTGAAAATCAACGGCGTGAAGATTTCAAGCGGCTGATGGAAGAGCAAGGGGTGGTCGAAGCGTTTGAATATCAAGTTCGCCGCAAGAACGGCGCGACCATCTGGGTTTCAGAACACGCCCGTGCGGTGCGCGACTCCGACGGCCGCATCGTGAGCTACGAAGGGACGTTGGAAGACGTCACCGAACGCAGACGCGCCGAGCTGGAGAGACAGGTGACGTTCGAAATCATTCATGCCGTCAACGTCACCGACAAGCTTGACGACCTGCTCGGGTTGATTCACCTCGCGCTCAACAAGGTTCTTTATGCCGAGAACTGTTTCGTGGCCCTGTTTGAGCCCTCCACGGGCATGTTCCATTTTCCATTTTTCATGGACGAATTCGACAAGGCGCCGCCACCGCAGCAGGTAGGCCGGAGCTGCACTGCTTACGTGTATCGCACCGGACGGGCCATGCTGATTCCGCAAAAGGCTTTTGACCAGCTGGCCGAGCAAGGCGACGTTGAGCTAGTCGGAACGCCCTCCCCTTCATGGCTCGGCGTCCCATTGCGGACTCCGGCGGCAACTATCGGGGTTCTGGTAGTGCAGCATTACACAGACGAAAACGCGTATACGGAGCGAGACCTGGAGTTCCTCTCATCTGTCGGCGGACAGATCGCGTTTGCGATCGAACGGAAGAGGGCCGAAGAAAGAGTGCGCGAGAGCGAGGCCCGCCTACGCGTCTTAATCGAGCAATTGCCGGCAGTCCTCTGGACCGTGGACAAAGAGCTGCGATTCACGTCCGTGCTGGGAGCGGGGCTCACGCGATTCGGGCTGAAGCCGGATCAACTGGTCGGGACATCCTTGCTGAATTACTTCGAAACGGCGGACCAGACGTTTCTGCCGATTGCCTCGCATCGCCGAGCGGTGGCGGGTGAAGCCACCACTTTTCACGTCGAATGGAAGGGGGTGTCGCTGGCGTGCCACGCTGAGCCGCTGCGTGACGCCGCGGGCGCGCTGCAAGGCGCCATCTGCATGTCGCTGGACATCACCGACCGAAAGCAGCTGGAAGAGCAGCTCCGCCAGGCCCAGAAGATGGAAGCGGTGGGCCGCCTGGCCGGAGGAATTGCGCACGACTTCAACAATTTGCTGATGGTCATCCAGGGGTACGCCGACCTGCTGGCTGAACGTGTTTCTGCCGGCGATCCACTGCGACGAAATGCGGAGCAGATTCAAATGGCGGCGCAGCGGGCGACGTCTCTGACACGCCAGTTGCTGGCATTCAGCCGCAAGCAGATGCTGGCTCCCAAAGTTCTCAATATTCAAACCGTGGTTGCCGACATGGAAAAAATCCTCCGGCGGCTGATCGGCGAAGACGTCGCACTGGAGACTTCGTCTGCCCCTGATCTTTGGCTTATCAAGGCGGATCGCAGCCAGATCGAGCAGGTGATTTTGAACCTGGCTGTAAATGCGCGGGATGCCATGCCGCAAGGCGGCCGGTTGACCATCGAGACGGCCAACGTCGAATTGGATTCCTCCTATGCTCATCCACCTGCCGTGCTGGCTCCTGGCCAATACGTCATGCTGGCCGTCACGGACAATGGATGCGGCATGGACTCCGAGACACAGGCGCACATCTTTGAACCGTTCTTTACTACCAAGGAAAAAGGGAAGGGCACGGGGCTGGGCCTTGCAACTGTCTATGGCATCGTGAAGCAGAGCGGCGGCTACGTCTGGGTTTACAGCGAGCCCGGGCGCGGCACGAGTTTCAAGATTTATCTTCCCCGGATCGAAGCACAGCAAACCGGAACGAGCCGTGATCGCAAGCCCGATGCCAGCTCCCTGCCACGCGGCACTGAGACAGTGCTGCTGGTTGAAGACGAAAAGGGCGTCCGCGAACTCGCACGGGAGTATCTCGAAATGTGCGGCTATACGGTCATTGATGCTGAAAATGGCCATACCGCCTTGGAATTGGCCGCCATGCATTCGGGAGCGATCCACCTGCTGATGACCGACGTGGTTATGCCTGGCATCAGCGGGCGCGAACTGGCTCAGCGAGCCCTTCTGATTCGCCCGGACATCAAAGTCCTATATATGTCGGGCTACACGGACCAGGCCGTAGTTTGCCACGGGATACTTGAGACCGATGCGGTGCTACTGCAGAAGCCATTCACACTGGCGACGCTGGCAGCCAAGCTGCGCGAAATTCTGACGGTTGAAACCGTGGCCTGATTCACACCCCGCCCCCGTCATTACGTAAATCGTTCGTTCCCCTGTGAAACATCTGCACGCTTTGGAAGCGTGTGGGCCGGATTGGCCGCGCTGCTGAATCCCTTGCTTCTTCGAGTTTGCGTAGATTAACCCCTGCAAATTCATAGGCTTATATACCATCGAAACGAAAGTGAAGCTGGTAACGGACTTGGCGCTGCAGATGCACAATGCATGTCATTGCTGCTGACGAGATGGAGGGGAAAGCGAGGTCAGCCAGCGAAGACCACGGGGACGGGGGACAAGATGGCAGCGAATATCACTCAGATCGGGCGGGTTGCAGAGCACGCGGTGACCGAGGATTCGATCGGGGAATACAGATTGTGGACAGCAGTCATAATCAAGGCTATTGAAGATTGGCGCTCGGGAACTTTGCGTGCACGGCGCGAAGCACAGAAGTTTTTGTTCGAGGACAGTCGCGATTTCTTTGAAGTATGCGCCAGCGCCGGACTCGATCCGGTCAGTTTTCGCGCCCAGCTTCTGAAAATCGGCCGGCGGATCGCCGTGGAAGGACCGTACCTGAATCCGATGGCGGCGTAGGGTCAAAGATTGCAGCTGGCAGTGGCTAACCCCAAATTTTCTTCCAAGTATTCATACCACTTATAAATCCACGTACTTAGGTTTCCTGCGTCGCCGGGCATAAGGGCGGCGCAGGAGCTTCCCTCCTGGCAAGAATCGACAGTTCCCAACATGTCAGATGGCGTAGAATTCCGTGGCGCGCCGCATTGCGCCACTAGATGGCATCTCAACCGAAATCGGCAGCGTGCCCCGAAAAGCGGCTGCTGGTCTGTTGTGCGCGAACCAGGCTGCAACCCGAGATCGCGGCGGAAATCCGTCAGCTTGTGGCGCAGCCTGTCGATTGGGCTTTTCTACTTTTCGAAGCGGCTGAAAATTCGGTCACACCTTTGCTCGAACGGCAACTTTCGGCGGCGGCTCCCGATGCTCTTCCTGCGAAATTCCTTGCACAACTGAAGAGCGCGACCCGCGCCAATACCGTGCGCTGCCTGTTTCTTACCGCCGAGCTTAAGAGGCTTCTGAGCGCGTTCGAATCGAGAGGTATCGTGGCGATCCCTTACAAGGGCCCGGTCGTCGCCCAGCAGGCCTATGGGGACATCAATCTGCGTGAATTCGAAGACTTGGACATCATCTTACGGCAATGCGACTTACCCCGAGCACACGAAATCATGTTGGAGATGGGCTACCAGGCAAAATTTCCCTGGATTCTCTCTAGAGATGCGGCTGCCGCCCTGGTGCCCGGGGAGTACAACTACCGCGATGTAGCGCGGCGCATCATGGTTGAGTTGCACACGGAAATCACCCTGCGCCATTTTCCGGTGGTGCCAGACCTGGAAGAGCTTTCGCGCCGGCAGGTATCCATCTCTCTTGGCGGACAGGAAGTGCGGACTTTTCAAGCAGAGGACGCCCTACCGATTCTGTGCATCCATGGCTCGAAGGACTTTTGGGAGCGCCTTTCCTGGATTGCCGACATCTCCGAGTTGGTCCAGGCGCACCCGCGGCTTGATTGGGATGCGGTTCAAATGCAGGCGGAGTCGTTCAAGGCCCAACGCATGCTCAAGCTGGGGCTGACCCTGGCAAACAACCTCCTGGACGCCCCATTACCCCGGGAAATAAAAGAGAGCGCCTCCAGCGACTCTTCGGTGGGAGCGGTGGCCCAGGTTGCGGAGACCCGGTTGCTGACCCGCCATACCCCTCACCTTGGCGCAGTCGGCCGATTGCAATTTCGCCGTCGCCTCATCGCCGGCCAATGGGCTGGCTGGCGTTACGCTGCCCGGCTTGCGGTGGTCCCCGCAGAGGAGGATTGGATGATGTTGCGCTTGCCTCCGTCCCTGGCCCCCTTGTATATCGTCCTCCGTCCTTTTCGGCTGCTCTACAAATATGGGTGGCCGGGGCGCCGTTCTCCGAGGGTTTCGGCTTGATTTCCTCACCCTGAACACGTCCCTAGCCCGATAGTCACGAATACGACACGCACGTCCTCCTCCTTGTTGACCGCTTCCTAAAGGCCGACCAGACTAGGCACGGCTTCCTCTCAATCAGTAGGGAGAACATGACTGCGTCCGCATCCTGCCGGCACGTTCGTACCCGGCCTCCCGGGATGGCGGAGCGTCCAAGCTCGGGAGAATTGGAATTTGGGAACTGGCACGACACGGCAAGACAATAGGCTGCCACTTCAAATCTCCATCGGACAGGTGCCTTTCTCTCTGCACATTCCTGAACAACGACTTCAGGACCATGCCATTTCGAGGTACCAGGCCTTCACCTGCGAATCGCGGCACGGCCTGCCCATATTCCTGGAGAGGAAAAGGCGCTCGCGAAGTTCACGCCCCAAGTTTTCGTATCAGCTTGACGACGCCTCGCTTGTATTGCGCGCTCAGAAAGCGGAGTTTCGAGGCGTCCGGCACGAATACGCACTGGATTCTCTGCTGCGTATCCTGCTCACTGCCGTCTTGCTGCCGCAACGCGGATTTTTGCTGCACGCAGCATCCGTAGTGTACAAAGGACGGGCCTACGTTTTCGCAGGCCGGTCAGGGGCGGGAAAGAGCACGATTGCTTCACTTTCTCCGGCGGGCAGTGTCCTGACCGACGAGATTTCGTTGCTGCGTTTTTCAGGGGATTCCTGGCGGGCGCATGGCACTCCCTTCTGGGGAGAATTTCGCGCCGCCGGTATGAACCGCCATTTTCCGGTTGCGGGCATTTATTTCCTCACCCAGGCGAGCCGTGATTTTTACCAGCCGCTGACACCAAAAGCAATCTTGCGCGCCCTGCTTCCTTGCGTGCTGTTTTTTACCAGGGCGAAGCAGGCCCACGAGGCGCTCCTGTCTGTGCTCATGCACGTAGTCGCTCAAGTTCCTTGCTACCGGCTACACTTCCGCCGGAGTGCTGACTTCTGGAGGGTGATCGCCGCATGATTATCGTTCCCGTTCGAAATCCCCACCTCGCCTGGCGGCAGATTGAAGGAGAGATCGTCATTATTTCGCCAGAAGACAGCCAGGTTCATGAATTGAATGAGACCGCGGCGTTCGTCTGGATGCATGCGGACGGCACGAGCAGCGTCGAGGAAATTGCGGACGCCTTGACCACGGAATTTGAAGTGGCCAGGGAAGCTGCGCGCGCCGACATTTCGGAGTTGGTCGGGCAGCTTGCGGGAAAACGACTTTTCCTCAGCGCTGTGGCTGCGGAGGGTTGACCAGGGTGAAGACTCCAGTCATGGATCGATGGATTCGCAAGACGGTCGAGCATCGCCTGCCCTGGAGCGTCCATCTTGATCTGACCTACCGTTGTAATGAGCGATGCATCCATTGTTACCTGGACCATCGCGATCACGGTGAAATGACCTCGGAAGAAGTAAAGAAAGTCCTCGACCAGCTTGCCGAGGCCGGAACATTGTTTCTGACTTTCAGCGGCGGCGAAATTTTCCTGCGCCCGGACCTGTTTGAGTTGATTGGCTACGCGCGAGAACTTCACTTCGACGTCAGCATCAAGACCAATGCTCTGTTGATTGATGCAGACCGCGCCCGCCGGCTCAATGAGCTGAAGGTGCGCAAAATCCAGGTGAGTATCTACAGCGCTCAGCCGGAGATTCATGATGCCATCACCAAAGTTCGCGGCTCTCTGGAGCGCACCCTTACAGCCATTCGATTCCTTCAGGCTCAAGGCTTGAACGTGAAGATTGCCTGTCCGCTGATGAAACAAAATTTGACGGCTTATCGCGGGGTCCAGGCCCTGGCGGAAGAATTAGGTGTTCCGTACGTGTTGGATCTCACCATTACGCCGAAGATGGATGGGGACGCGAGCATCCTTTCATTGCGCCTGACGACCCAGGAAATCCTGCCGGTGTTGCGGGATCCTGGACTCCAGCCCCCGTCATGCGTTTCAACAAGCGGGCAGGAAATTGCGCCTGCGGTGGGCAGCGCCAGCTCCAGCGGCATCGAGAGCCAGGCATACGACGACATCCCCTGCAGCGCGGGCCACAACAGTTGCTACATCTCGCCTTATGGTGACGTGCTGCCCTGCGTGCAAATGCCGATTGCAGCCGGAAATTTGCGCCACCAACGGTTTGATGAAATCTGGTTCGACTCAAAGCCCATGGAACGCGTTCGCGCGGTTCGTGAATCGCAGCTCCCCGTTTGTTCCAGCTGTTCCATCCGCAAGTATTGCGAGCGGTGCCCGGGGCTGGCGCAGATGGAAGGCGGAGATTTATTGGCGGCTTATGAGCGCGCCTGCGACATGGCGGAATTAAATGCTCGGCTGGCCGGGATAGAGAATCCTACGAGCGCCTGGCATGCCAGGAAGGCGGAGAAGAGCGCCGCACCTCAACTTCGCATACTTCCGACATGGGAGCCGGTCGCGACATCGGCAAGATAGCTTTGGAGAGTGGATGGATCGCACGCACAAAATGGCGCAATCGAAAAAGGGAAGTGCCGGGGGCAAGAAGAGGTATGTGAAGCCCCGGTGCGTCTCTGAGCCGATTTACGAGACGCTGGCGCTGGCATGTGGAAAGCTGCCCGGGCAGGGCGGAGTCTGCCATGCGGCTCCACGGCGATCCTGATGACTCGAGGTTGGACGCGGCCACGCGTGCAAAGTGTGGAGGTTGGCTGGATCATGATTCGCTGGACAAATAGAGGATCGAACAGCCGGGTACTCTGGCTTAAGCCTGCAAGCCTGTTGCTGGCGCTTAGCATCGCCCCCCCCGTGCTGGCGCGTGAGAAGGTGGTTATTCAGAAGTCCGGAGCCAATCCTCAAATTCGCGCTGCCGACGCCACTCTCAACCAAGGTACCCCGAATACGAACACGGGCGCAGCACCAACCTTGACGGTGCAGTCTCACAATGGCGGACATAATCAGCGAGCCGTTGTCCAGTTTGATCTTTCACTCCTTCCCAACGTGGGCATCAAGCAGGCGAATCTGGTAATGCATGTCATCACCCCACCGGCCTCCAACCGCACCTACGGAGCCTATCCAATCATCAATTTTCTTAATGAACCAGACGTCACCTGGAATACGCGCGTGGCGACAACCACGTGGGTGGCCGCGGGCGGGGACGTGGGTGCAATCACAAACACGGGAAATGTGACCAATGCCAGCACCACGCTGCAAATTGATATCACCGCTGAACTTCAATCCTGGTACAACGCCACCCCCAATTACGGCACCTTGATCCGCGACCAAACCGAGAATGCCGGCGGCGCTGGCGTATCAACGGTTTTTGGCTCGAAAGAAGCGGTGAATCCTGCCAATGCGCCCGAGCTGGACGTTACATTCGTCCAAAACGTGATCAACTTGACCGCAACTCCCGGCAACGGGACTGTCACTGTCTCCTGGGCCTATCCGACACCGATCGGAGCGGTCAACGCTGGCGAGCCCTACGTCGGAGTCTTGATACTTCGCCGCGCCAATTTTCCGGTGGACAAGGGATCTGTTCCCACAGACACGGTGGACCCGGCCATGTGCTCGGTAATCGGAACGGGAACCGTGGTATTCGACAATTCTACCAATGTAACGAGTTTTACGGACGACGGCACAGACACCTGTGGCGGGCCGGCAAACGGAACCACGTGGTTTTATAAAGTATTCCTGCGCGACAAGCTCAACTACTACGCCACTCAGCCCATCGGCAATGGCTCAACCTTTACGGAAGAGATTTCGGCGAGGCCTGGCGCCACTGCCGCAGCGCGGCAGAAATCTGAGTGGGTGGCAGCTACGTTTTCGACGAACCTCGCGGCTCCGTCCATGATCCCGGGCGCAACGATCATGGTCGAGTCTCAAACAAACCTGTTGTTTGGGATCGATGCGATTACAGGGCTGCGCAAGTACCCGCCGGTAGCCCTGGGTGGTCCAGTGATTAGCCGATCGCCGGTGATCGATGCGGCGAGTTCATCGAGCGGGCAGAACATCGTGTACGTTGCCGATAGTGACGGCCTCGTGTACGCCGTGGCGACGGACACCGGGCAAATTCTTTGGGTCGTCAACCCGAATGGAGCAACAACGAATGCTTTTCATGGCTCCTCTTCCGTGCAATTGAAGAGCTTAAGCACGGTTTCCTTCACGCCAGCAAACGATCTGGTTGTCCTGGGCACGCGTAACGGAGCCAGTACATCTGCCAATCAATTTCTAGGTTTGGATGGCAATTCGGGCGCAACGGTGTGGACCGTAATCGGAAATTCCGGTGGCGTGAAGCCCCTGGACATCGTCAACTCAACGCCTTCGATTGACTACGTCAATCAAGCCATCTGGGCGACCAGCCGCAGCGCCTGCGCCAATGCCCAGCCAAGCTTGTGGAAGCTTGATCCCAGTACCGGCACGGTCCTGAACACTCAAAATCTGGGCGACATTGATACGGACCCGACACTTTCGTTCCTGAGCGATGTCCTTTTCGTCGCCAATAACGGGGACACGCTGGCAGGAGCGGTTTGTAATGCGGGGACCAGCACTCTCTACGCCATCAATCCCGTCACTGGCGCGACGCTGGCGACCTTCAACACAGCAGACGGCGCGCTGGTAAGTTATCCCGTCGTCCTTGGCCCCTTTTCGCCGTACACGATTCTTTTCTCCGGCGCGACCAAGGTTCATGCCGTCACGTTCAACAAAGCGACGAACACTTTCACACCGGTCTGGACCACCACCATTACCACGCCGTCAGCGCCGATTTGTTTCACTGGGCTGGGGATGGTATTTGTCGGCTCGAACGACGGAAAAATTCACGAACTCGACCTTGCCACGGGCACGGACCTCAAGGATGAAGTCGCGAATACCGGGCAGCCGGGTTTTGTTGGGGACCCGAGCCTGGACGTCGTGATGTCCCGAATTTATGTCTCAACCACCGATCAACGCGCATACGGATTTGTTTATCCATTCTGAAGAGAGAAATGATGGCGAATTCGCACCAACACGATAGAAACGAAATTTTGCTGGCGATTTTGCAGGTTTTTGCGCTTGCGATCTTCTCCGGCATCTTGTCCGATTGCGGGGGCGCGATGACATCCGCAAACGGTGGCCCCCCGCCTGTCGTTCCCAGCGCCATGATCACATTGTGTGACGATGGCGTTTCCGGGTGCCCCGCGGCCACTACATTCAATGTCGGCTCGACGCGCGACGTATTGATCAAAGTCGCTTGGGAAGGACTCTCGCAGGGAAGTCATGTGCAGACGCTCGAAGTCATGATGCCCGGAGGCGGACTGTATCAATCCACCCAGGCTGCGGTTTTCACCGACGCGCCAGTTTCCGGCACGTTTCAAATTACGCGGGTGCTTCCCGTCGCCGGAACCTGGATTCAACAGCGAAATATTTCGGGGGATTGGATGATTCGTGTTTCCTTGGACGGCCAGGTCATAAATTCTCAAATGGCGCAGATCAACCCATAATGGCTACCTCCACGGCGGTTTCACCGGCGCGAATTCAAACAGAACTCCCGCACGCCGCACCCGCCAGCCCGCGTGATAGTCCCATCAGCTTGAAGATTCGCACAAATGGCTCCGTGTGCTTCCGCGTCTTGGGCCAAAGTATGTTCCCGTGGATTCGTTCGGGTGATTATGTGTTTGTTCGCCGTTGCGCAATTGAGACGATCTCCGCCGGCGAAGTAATTCTCTACGGGCGCGACCGGCGCCTTTTCGTTCATCGCGTTTTGCGGCGGATGCGCGACGCTCGAATCGGAAACAGCAATACTGTCTTGATTACCAAGGGCGACGCACTCGATGGCAGGGACGTGCCCGTTCTCGAGTCGGAATTTCTCGGCCGTGTCACCAGGATTCACCGGGGCAAGCAACACCTTGACCTCGAGTCGCTCGGGCGAGTTGCACTTGGGCGCTTTCTGGCGCTCGTTTCTCCTGCAAGTGTTCTCCTCTACGGACCTCTCAGGGCTGTCAAACATCTTCTGTTTGAGTAATCCCACAACCTTCGGTTGACGGGCCGCCGGATGGCTGCCAAAATCCCGCGCATGGCGAACCATGCAGCCGGCGCGGCTCTTCGCTCGCAATGCAAATGGGGAGAGGAGGAAAGATGTTGAATAAAATCTTGCACACCAACAATGACATCACTCTGACGATCATGCGCCTTGTCCTGGGAGTGATTTTCTTTTGCCATGGGGCGCAGAAGACCCTGGGTTGGTTCGGCGGCTACGGGTTCAAGGGCACTATGGGCTTTTTCACGCAGCAGATGGGAATCCCCGCTCCGTTTGCCTTCCTGGCCATCATGGCGGAATTCCTAGGCGGTATCGGCCTGGTCTTGGGGTTGCTCACGCGCATCGCCGCGTTTGGCATCTGCTTCGAAATGCTCGTGGCGGTTTTCATGATTCATGCAAAATTCGGGTTGTTCATGAACTGGGCGGGAAACCAGAAGGGCGAAGGGTTCGAATACCATCTACTTGCGATCGCCGTAAGCATTGTGTTGATGGTGAAAGGCGCAGGGGCATACTCCCTGGACCGTGCCATTTCGGGGCAGGGGAGTGATTCCTCCGGCTAATAATTCACCCTTGCTCTGCATGCGCTTGCGTGCAGCCGCTCCCAGAATGTTTGTCTCTGGAAAATTCAGGACATAGGATAGAATCGCCTCTTGGTAGATGGTGGGTCCGCGCTGATTTTCCTCGCGGCCCAGATTAGAAATGCAGCGCGTCGGCCGCAACGTAGGCGACGTTCCCGGCCCCTTCCGGGCATATTCGGACAAAGCCCCCGCGGAATTGACCGCCCACGAACCGCGCGCGTCATGTACGACGCGCTCAACGAAGGAGAGCCGCTATGAGCATATCCGCTAAGCCTACCGCCAAAGCCGAAAATTCAGGTCAGGCACAGAATCCATTGAAAGCGTTGATCGGCTACGGCCAGTCTGTCTGGCTGGATTACATTCGCCGCAGCCTCCTTTCCACCGGCGAATTGGCGCGCTTGATTGAGACCGACGGCCTTCGTGGCGTCACCTCCAATCCTGCCATCTTCGAAAAGGCGATCGCCGGCAGCTCGGATTATGCCAGCGCACTTGCGGAACTGGCGGGACGAAAGGATTTAACCGCCGAGGGAATTTACGAGCAGTTGGCGATTCACGACATCCAGGACGCCGCCACCATATTGCGGCATGTGTATGACCAAACCCGCCGTCGCGACGGCTACGTCAGCCTGGAAGTCTCGCCGTATCTCGCCCACAAGACGCCGGAGACACTGGACGCCGCCCGCCGGCTCTGGAAAGCCGTTGCGCGCGAAAATGTCATGATCAAAGTCCCCGGCACCGCCGAGGGAATTCCTGCCATCCGCCAGCTCATCGGCGAGGGTATCAACATCAATGTGACGCTGTTGTTCGCCCAGGACGTCTACGAACGGGTGGCCGAGGCGTATATCGCCGGGCTCGAGGACCTGAGCAAGCGGGGCGGCGATCTCAGCCGGGTGGCAAGCGTGGCCAGCTTTTTTGTCAGCCGTATCGATTCGCTCATCGATGGTGAAATCGCCGATCGCATCAAAGCCGCCAAGACGCCTGCCGAGCAGGCTGCCCTTCATGAACTCCAGGGCAAGGTGGCCATCGCCAACGCCAAGCTTACCTACCAGCGGTACAAGGAAATCTTCCATGGGCCTCGCTGGGCCACTCTGGCCGCCCGAGGTGCGCAGACACAACGCGTTCTGTGGGCCAGCACCAGCACCAAGAATCCCGCATTTCGTGACGTGCTCTACGTCGAAGAGCTCGTTGGCCCGGACACGGTAGATACAATTCCTCCTGCCACCTATGATGCCTTCCGCGACCACGGCCGGCTGCGCGCCAGCCTGGAAGCAGATCTCGACGACGCTCACGACACCATGCAGGCTCTGGCCCGCGCCGGCATCTCCATGAAAGCTGTCACTGACAAATTGACCGAAGATGGAGTCAAATTGTTTGCCGACGCATTCGACAAGCTGCTTGCGGTGGTCCAGACCCATGCGGTGAAATCCGCAGCTCCCGCCATCAATGCTCTGACGTACCGCCTGCCGGATAAATTGGCGGCGGCAGTGAAAGACACCCTGGCGGATTGGAAATCCAACGGAAAGACGAAGCGGCTCTGGGCGCGCGATGCCTCGCTGTGGACCAATTCCGATGAGAGCAACTGGCTGGGATGGCTCAGCATCGCAGATGACCAAATTACGCATCAGGACCAGTTCGCGAAGATCGCCCAGGAAATCCACGCCGCCGGATTTACGCACGCCCTGCTGCTCGGCATGGGCGGATCAAGCTTGTGCGTGGAAGTTCTGGAACGCACCTTTGGAGAAATTGCCGGCTACCCGCAATTTCACGTTCTCGATTCCACCGATCCGGCGCAAATTCGCGCCATTGAAAACCAGCTGGACCTGAAGAAAACGATTTTCATCGTCTCCAGCAAATCGGGCAGCACGCTTGAGCCAAATATCTTCAAGGAATATTTCTACGAGCGCGTCAAGCAAACTGTCGGCGCTGCGGAAGCAGGCAAGCAGTTTATCGCCATTACCGACCCCGGTTCCAAGATGCAGCGAGTTGCGGAATCTGGCGGATTTCGCCACATTTTCTTCGGTGACCCCAGCATCGGTGGACGATACTCGGCGCTGTCAAATTTCGGCATGGTCCCCGCAACGATTCAGGGCGTCGAAATTCCGAAATTCCTCGACCGCGTCCAGGAAATGGTTCATGCCTGTGCTTCGGTTGTCCCGGCCGATGAAAATCCCGGCGTCATCCTCGGAGCAATCCTGGGCACGCTCCAGAAACTCGGCCGCGATAAGGTCACGATATTCAGCTCGCCGGGGATCTCTGATCTCGGCGCCTGGCTTGAGCAGTTGATCGCCGAATCCACAGGCAAGCTCGGCAAGGGATTGATCCCCGTGGATCGCGAGCAAATCGCCTCACCGGAAATGTACGGCGCGGATCGTGTCTTTGCCTATCTTCGGCTCGAGTCTGCTCCGGACCCGAAACAGGACGCCGCCGTGGCAGCCCTCGAAAGTGCCGGACAACCGGTCATCCGCATCGCGGTGAAGGATATTTACAATCTGGGCCAGGAATTTTTCCGCTGGGAAATCGCCACTGCCGTGGCCGGCTCTGTGATGGGCATAAATGCTTTCAACCAGCCGGATGTGGAAGCCAGCAAAACGGTAACCCGCAAACTGACGACAGAATACGAGAGCAGCGGATCGCTGCCCGCGGAATCCCCCTTCTTCACTGGGCAAGGAATCAAACTCTTCACCGATGAGAAAAACGTGGCAGCGCTGAAGCAGGCGGCTGGCCCGACGGCGACTCTGACCGACTATCTGCGCGCGCACATGAAGCGCCTAGGCGCAGGAGATTACTTTGCCCTGCTGGCCTATATCCAGATGAATGATGAAAACGAGGGGCGCTTGCAAGCTATCCGGCACTCCGTCCGCGAAAAATTCAAGGTCGCCACTTGTCTGGGATTTGGTCCGCGATTCCTGCATTCAACCGGGCAAGCCTACAAGGGAGGGCCAAACACCGGCGTTTTCCTGCAAGTCACTTGCGACGATGCAGTGGATCTGCCCGTGCCGCAGCAGAAATATACTTTTGGAATCGTGAAAGCCGCGCAGGCCCGCGGAGATTTCCAGGTGCTCGCGGACCGTGAACGGCGGGCGCTTCGTGTCCATCTACCGGCCGACCTTGCAGCCGGGCTGAACCAACTCCAGGATGCGATTCGAAAGGCGCTTGTGTAGCGGAATTCAGCGGAGGAGCGAAGTATGGCGTCGTTTGGTCGTGAGGATCGAATGCAGGAGATGGTGGGACAGCCGGGCGACCCATGTGCCATGGTCATTTTCGGCGCGGGCGGCGACCTGACCAAGCGAAAGCTGCTCCCGGCACTCTACAATCTCGCGAAGGGCAAACTCTTACCAGAAAATTTCGCCATTGTAGGAATCTCCCGGGAGAAAATTGCCTCCGAAGAATTGCGTACCAGGGTAACCGAGGCGCTCAAGCAATTTTCGACCAGCGGATACGACGCGCCTTCTTTGGAATGGCTGGCGAAGCGCGTGTACTATCACATTGGCGATTTCAATGATCCCCAGTCCTTCACCCGCCTGCGAGAATTGCTCGTTCAGGTGGACCAGGAGCAGGGAACTCGCGGCAATCGCCTGTTCTATCTCGCCACCAGCCCCGTATTTTTCCCCGTGATTGTGAAGCTGCTCGGCGCTGCGGGCCTCACCCAATCGGAAAACGGCACGTGGAAGCGGGTCATCATCGAGAAGCCGTTTGGCCAGGACCTTGGCTCTGCGGTAGCGCTGAACCATGAAATCGGACAGGTACTTCGCGAGAATCAGGTCTACCGCATCGATCATTACCTGGGCAAAGAAACGGTGCAGAATATCCTCGCATTTCGATTTGCCAACGGCATTTTTGAGCCGGTCTGGAACCGACGCTATGTGGACCACGTGCAGATCACTGTTGCGGAAGAACTCGGTGTGGAATTGCGCGGCGGCTACTACGACCAGGCCGGCGCTCTGCGCGACATGGTGCCCAACCACATTTTCCAGTTGATTACGCTCACGGCTATGGAGCCGCCCATCTCCTTCGAAGCAGAAGCAGTCCACGACGAGCAAACCAAGATTCTCCGCGCCATTCAACCGCTCACCCCGGAACAGGTTTTGACCCATGCCGTGCGTGGCCAGTATGGCGAGGGCCTCGTTGAAGGCAAACGCGTCCCCTCCTATCGCGCGGAGCAGGGTGTCCCTCCCGAGTCCACCACCGAAACATTTGTAGCCATGGCGCTGAACATCGACAATTGGCGCTGGGCCGGGGTGCCCTTTTATTTGCGCACCGGCAAACGGCTGGCAAAGCGCGTCACGGAAATCGTGATTCGTTTCCGCAGGCCCCCGTTTGTCTTGTTTCGCAAGACCTCCGTCGAAAACATTCGTTCGAACGAGCTCGTGCTCAGCATCCAGCCCGACGAAGGGATTTCGCTTAGCTTCGAGGCCAAGGTTCCCGGCCCTGTGGTGCGCCTGGGCGCCGTGAACATGGATTTTCAATACGCCGATTATTTCGGATCCACGCCGTCAACCGGCTACGAAACGCTGCTGTACGATTGCATGAAGGGCGATCCCACTCTGTTCCAGCGCGCGGACATGGTCGAAGCCTCCTGGACCGTCGTGCAGCGGCTGCTAGACGTCTGGAAAGCTCTGCCGCCGCGTGATTTTCCCAATTATTCCTCCGGATCTTGGGGCCCGGATCAGGCCCATGAATTGCTCCGCCGCGATGGCCGTGAATGGCGCGACCCGCCGCACTCGCCTGCTTCACAACATTGTTCCCCTTCTGGTGGGGCTCAAGCTCCGAACATTGCGTCGGCGACCAAGGCTTAGCTCAAGGCCCCTTCCAATTCTCTTGGCGCCCCGTGCAAAGCAACTTGCTTCAGTGAACTCACCTTACTTAATTTGACCGACCTGAAGTAAATTGCTTCCGGCAATTCCTGCACCCACCGCGGAGGCGTACTTGAGGACCCGTTCGGACGCACTCAGTCACATCGAAGGCCGGTCCTTCGATGTTTGTGTTATCGGCGGCGGCGCCACCGGTTCAGGCTGCGCCCTCGACGCGCAACTTCGTGGTCTCAAGACAGTTCAACTCGAGGCCCGGGATTTTGCCTCGGTCACCTCCAGTGCTTCCACAAAAATGATTCACGGCGGCGTGCGCTACCTGGAGCAAGCAATCCGCGAACTGGATGTGAAGGAATTCAAAGTCCTGACCAGGGCGCTTCATGAACGCATCCATATGTTGCGCAATGCGCCGTACCTGACAAGAGCCCAGGTGTTTCTCACTCCCTGCTTCAATTGGTGGAGCGTCGTTTATTTTGAGATTGGTCTGAAGCTCTACGATTGGATCGCGGGCAAGGCCGGTCTTGCGCCCAGCTCGTTCGTTCCTCGCAAAGAATTGCTTCGACGGATGCCCGCTCTCAATCCTGAGCGGCTGGTCGGCGCCGTCGCGTATGTGGACGGGCAATTCGACGACGCGCGGTACAACATTGCACTGGTCAAGACTTTCGCGGAGGCGGGCGGCGAGGCACTGAATCATGCCCGCGTTGTGGGCTTCGTGAAGGATTCAGCGGGCAAGATTGAGACGGTCGAAGTGGAGGATCAGCTCTCGAGGCGCCGCTTCCCAGTCCGCGCCCGCGCCTTCATCAATGCCACCGGGCCATTTGCCGATACCGTGCGGCAATTGGCTACTCCGGGCGCCGCGCCCCGCATGCGCCTCAGCAAAGGGGTGCACATTCTCCTCCCGCTCGATGTTTTGCCGGGCCAGGATGCATTGCTGATTCCCCGGACCGAAGACGGGCGCGTTCTGTTTGCCATTCCCTGGTTCGGACTCCTCCTGGTCGGAACCACGGATGAAGAGGTCGGCGTTCACGATGATTTGTTCTTGAAGCACGCAGAGGTCGAATACCTTCTCCGTCATCTGAACCGCTACCTGGCGCGGCATGTGGCGCCAGAATCAATTGTCAGCGGCAGCGCCGGCGCGCGGCCGCTTGTGCACGCCGCATCGGGCGCGGACACAAAGAAGCTCGCCCGCGATCACGAAATCGAGCTGGATCCCCGAAGCAAATTGATCAGCATTATGGGCGGAAAGTGGACCACCTATCGAGCCATGGCTGAGGACACGGTAAACGCCGTGCAAGACCTGCTTGGCCAGCCGCGTGTTCCTTCCCAGACTCTCAACCGCCAACTCGTCGGATCGGACGGATATACGCCCGAATATGCGCAGGATTTGATGAAGCAATGGCAGGTCTCAGAATTGACGGCGAAGCATTTGGCACAGAAGTACGGCACCTTGGCCCCGCAAGTCCTGGCACTCGCACGTGAGGATCCACATCTGGCTGCTCCGCTGGTTGATGGACTGGCTCCTATTCAGGCAGAAGTGATTTATGCTGCGCGGCAGGAGATGGCCGTGTCCGTAGAGGACGTGCTCGCACGGCGAATCGGTTTGCAGCTATTCGCGTGGCGGGCCGCGATCCGGGCCGCGCCTGCGGTTACTCGGCTGCTGGCACAAGAACTTCGTTGGCCAAAATCCCAGGAGATGGAATCCATATCCAGTTACACGCAAATGATTGAAAGTCTTTTCCAGAAGGCCGGGTTGCCGTCTTAACCGATGCATCCCAAATGCAAGAGCGCAAACTTTGTAGCTAAAGAATTGCATTCGAGGACTTCCAAGCATGGCTGACTATGTGGCGGCAATTGATCAAGGCACCACCAGCACTCGATTCATCGTGTTCGACCGCGCGGGAAAGATCGTTTCCGTAGCGCAGCAGGAGCACGCGCAGATTTATCCGCAGCCCGGCTGGGTGGAGCACGATCCGGCGGAGATTTGGCGCCGCACCGAAGATGTGATTGCGACCGCCATGCAGCAGAAAAGTCTCCGCCCCCAGGATATCGCCGCGGTTGGAATCACCAATCAGCGCGAGACCACCATCCTCTGGAATCGTAAGACAGGAAAACCAGTCGCCAACGCCCTGGTCTGGCAGGACACGCGCACCACAGACCTGGTCAAGTCATTCTCATCTTCAGGGGGGCAGGATCGATTTCGGCTGAAGACAGGGCTGCCGCTGGCAACCTATTTCAGCGGGCTGAAAATTTCATGGCTGCTTTCCAACGTTGCCGGCCTTCGCGAAGCCGCCGAGGGCGGCGAAATTCTATGCGGCAATGTCGATGCCTTTCTCTTATGGAATCTGACCGGCGGCCCAGCGGGTGGAATTCATGCGACCGATGTCACCAACGCTAGTCGCACCCAGCTGATGAATCTCGATACGCTCTCCTGGGACAAAGAGATTCTCGATGCCTGCGGGATTCCCGCGCAGATACTTCCGCAAATTCGCTCCAGCAGTGAGACCTACGGCGCGGCTCGCCTCGCTCCCATTGAGGGCGTGCCCATTGCAGGAATTCTGGGCGACCAGCAAGCCGCGCTCGTCGGTCAAGCTTGCTTCAAAGTTGGAGAAGCGAAGAATACCTACGGAACGGGCTGCTTCCTGCTTATGAATACAGGCGCTGCGCCGGTGCAATCCAATTCGGGGTTACTGACAACCGTCGGTTACAAGCTCGGCCGCGAGCCCGCGCAATTTGCGCTGGAAGGCAGCATGGCCATCACCGGGGCGCTGGTGCAGTGGATGCGCGACAATCTGAAAATGATCGCGCAAAGCGCGGAAATTGAGACGCTGGCACGGACTGTTGAAGATAACGGCGGCGTCTATTTTGTCCCGGCGTTTTCAGGGCTGTATGCGCCGTATTGGAAGGCTACCGCGCGGGGAGTAATAGCCGGGCTGACACGCTATGCCAATCGGGGACACTTCGCTCGTGCGGTGCTGGAAGCCACCGCATTCCAGGTTTGCGAAGTGGTCGAGGCCATGGAAAAAGATTCAGGCATCCGCTTGGACGAGTTGCGCACCGACGGCGGGATGGTCACCAATGACCTGCTAATGCAATTTCAGGCGGACATGTTGAACCGGTCCGTGGTTCGGCCTGCGAATAAGGAGACGACCGCGCTCGGCGCTGCCTACGCAGCGGGTTTGGCCGTCGGATTCTTCAAAGACACCGAAGAGCTTCGCGCCAACTGGGCCGTGGACCACACCTGGACCCCGCGAATGGACCAAGCGCAACGGGAGAATCTGTTTCGCGCGTGGAAAAAGGCAGTGACACGTTCATTTGACTGGTTGGATTAAATGAATCCGTCGTGCCCACGCTGCAGGTCACAGCGGGGAATCAACCTGCCGATTTGCTGTAAGTCTTCTGCTGCCTCATGACGGCGGGGCTGGTGGTGGCAAGCTCGGAGGCCCAGAGCAATATATCGAACAGTCGCGCGCGATCCAGATTGTCCAGTCCACGCAAGGGACGCAGCAAGCTGGTCGCCTGATCCACGCATTGTTGCAGGAATCGTGCGTTTGCCCCTGAGGAACCATCTTCCTCGGAGAAGAATGGCGCGGGCCGGCACTGTTGCAATCGCTCGTAGCTGTGCGAAATGAAGTGATCCACACAATAGAAATGAAGCTCGATGGTACTCATCGCTGGATGTCCACAATGATCCGCATCGCAACGAATCGGTTTCCTGGTCATGGATTCGGGGCCCTGTTTTTTATCGGCAGCCTGCTGTAGCTCTTCACTCATCTGCTTCCTGCTCGCAATTCCTTCCCAGACTGGCTGGTGCCGGTCGGCGGACTCAAACGTGCGTTCAATCGTTGAATGTCATGCCGAGGATCAGCAAGCCTGATCGCCTCTGTATTCGATGTCCGTTGTCAGTGGCTCAGGAAGGACTGCCTCGTAACTGTGGACATTGCAGCATTTATCGATCATCGGGAATACCATCTGCTGGATCTCGGGGATTTCTTCCCAACGATTATTCAACGCCGCCTCTTTGGAACTCCAAAACGTGAGGACCACCACAAGCCGCGGTTCTTTATGTGAGGTCAGCAGCAAGGCGCTGGAAAACTCGACACAGTTTTCCAGTGCGCGCATGATTCCTTCGCGAACACAACACTGAAGTTGACGAATCTTGCCCGGCTTGGCAATGAGTTCGACGGCTCTGGCATTCAGCAAGCGCGATCCTGAATGTTCCTGTGGCTCCAACCTTGGCTTCCAGGTCTCGGCTCTGCAAATCACGGCCTGAACTGTCACTTTTTCTGACTTAACAACTGCGGTCCCTTTCAAGCGCCCTCCCTTAGCGATTGCCTTCGGAGGGAACTGCATCTCGGTTCCCTGTTCTTTGAGGCAACTGGCAGGTCCCTGCATGCTCTGAGAAAGTGCGGTCGATCAGATCGAGCAAGAGCGAACTCGCAAATCCCCATACATGGACCAGCAAACCTACCGACAAGGTAGTGCGTGGGAGTACTGGTTCGTTTCAATCTGGGAATATATTCTTCGTGATTTCTATATGCGGTGGCCGAAGCAATGAAGTCGCAAGATTTGGCCCTACGGCCGTTCCTAACTATGGAATACGGTGATTGCACTCAACTTATCGCGGGGATATACTCGCACACCTTTCCGAGGGAACTGTGGACCTGTTCTCCTTCGATGAGCCCTATCTCCAACGGCTACGTGACCGGGACCACGCAACCGAGCGCCATTTTGTCGCCTATTTCAACAAACTCCTGCTAATCAAATTGCGCTCGCGTCTTCGATCCGCTCAGGAAATTGAGGATATTCGCCAAGAGACCTTTGTAAGGGTTTTGAAAGCGGTGCGAACCGAAGGCACCATCCGCCAGCCCGAAAGACTCGGCGCGTTCGTTAACTCCATTTGTAACAATGTGTTACAGGAGTACTTCCGCTCATCACAGCGAACCGATCAATTTGATGAGGACGCTCCGGAACCTGCTGACCCTTCTCCCGACGTGGATGGCATGCTGGTGACTCTTCAAGCCATCGATCAGGTGCGCCGCATACTGGCAGAATTGCCTGAAAGAGACCGGCGCCTGCTCAGGGCTATCTTTATGGAGGAAAAGGACAAAGACGACGTCTGTCGCGAAATGGGGGTAAACAGAGAATACCTTCGAGTCCTGCTGCATCGGGCCAAACAGACTTTTCGCGTTTCATTCGCCAAAAGCGATGCAGGAAACTGGAGCCTCGAACAATAGCGCAAAAAAGACGAAACGAATGCTCCTCTTGAATCACTACTAAGTGGACGGAGATTATGGAACATTCAGAGGCATTACGAATTAAAGCCGCGGAGCAGTACTTGCTGGGTGAGTTGACCGGCGCCCTCCGCGATGATTACGAAGAACATTTTTTCACCTGTCCGGAATGCGCTCTCGAGGTCCGCGCCGGCGCAGCATTCATCGAAAACACGCGCGAGGCAGGGCGCACAGAGATCTCACATGTTCCGGCGACGAATCGCAAGCCGGAGGCGCTCGGCTGGTTTGACTTTATCCTGCGCCCCGCGTTTGCCCTCCCGGCGCTTGCCGGACTTATTCTATTGGTGGTGTACCAGAACGCCTTGGTGATTCCGGACTTGAAGAGTTCTCTCTCCTCGGCTTCCTCTCCGCACGTTCTTGCGACGACGGTGCTGCGACCGGGGATTGTACGGGGAGGAGAAGGTTCAATTGTCAAAGCTTTAAGGGGGAGGCCAGTGCTTATTTCTCTAGATATTCCCCCGCATCAGTTGTTTCTCTCCTATAATTGCGAACTGTTGTCCCAGTCCGGCAAGCAGGAGATTGCTTTCCGAGTCGAAGGATCCGATGTTACCGATTCAATGCAGGTACTGCTGCCATCAGGTCGCCTAGCCGCGGGCAAACACACGCTTGTGCTGCGCGGCGGCGGGGACAACAATGTGTCAGGCCCAGAGATTTCCCGGTATCCATTCACCCTCGAATTTACAAAATAGTTTGTAAGTCAATCTGATCCAGGAGCAAATAGGCGATGCCCAAGGACTCAGCCCATAAGACTTTCTTGTACCACGCGCACGGCCACGCCCTGAGCGGCCAGATTACACGGCCGATCAACCACGTCATTGAAGTGCAAGCGGGCATGAGCCTTCCAACCATCGGCGGACACGGGACCAGCACATCCAGTAGTTACCGATTTCAAGAGATGGTTTCGTTCCGCAACGCGTACACGCACGTATCCGGCAGCGTAAATGAAAAGGACGGGTCCCACACCACCCAGGCGACCACCACGATCGAGGATTTGAACATCCTCGATGTAGTCACGGCCGACCGAGTGGTGGCGCGCCTGTCGTCCGAGCGCGGCCCCAAGGACGACGAATCGCGGGTGCTGTTTCTTGGCAGCAAGTTTCAGAATCTGCGCATTGCCGGAAATGCCGCAGACGTGGACCTGAACCATGAGCTGTTCCAGCGAATGGATACCTTCGAGAAATTCAAAAAGGAGTTTAAATCGAACTCCGAATTCCGCAAAATGGCGGAGGATCCATTTCAGACCGGTGATAAACAGAAAGTGCCTGATCCCGAAGGAGTGCTGCTTTGCTCGCTGGTGAAAGACATGAAGACATCGGCGGCGGGAGTCAGGAGAACCGGCCACGGCTTCGATGTGCCGCAATTCGGCAAAGTGTACGTCGGAGAAGTGCACTTGGAGAATCGCAAGCGAGCCCTGACCATGCTGCGGCTGGAACTGGGATCTCCGGTCGAGGCCCAGTTGATTGTTTGCCAGATTCATGGCAACGGAATGCCCTGGCCATAGAAATCCTGATATTTCTGGGGCTGATGATGGCCGCAGCCGGCTGTCATCAGCCTCAACGATTTTCACCTCAGCAAGCCTACGATGATTCCTGGCAGAAACTCTGGCGCGGCGACTTAACCGGTGCGCTGGCGAATGCCGACCTCGGACTGCAGCAATTTCCCTCACCAACGGCGGACTGGCACTGGCGATTCACAGTGCTGAAGGCCGAAATCCTCGCGCAACAGCATCAAAACAAGGCCTCACTCGCACTGATTGAGGCGGACCTTCCCACAACACTTGCCACTACTGAAGTGGCCGTGTGGCGGAAGTCAACGCAGGGAGCGGACTACAGCTTTCTTCAGCAGTTCTCGGACGCCGAGACAGCACTGGGCGAAGCCGAGACACTGGCGCGCAACTACCACCCCGAACTCCTGGGAAGCGTGACATTGCGGAAGGCAACGCTGTGTTTCCTTCGCGGTGACCTGGACCGGGCGCGATGGAATTACCGAACGGCACTTGATTTTGCACGCGAAGAAAAAGACCAGTTTCTGGAAGCGGCGGCCTTGGGAAGCCTGGGACTGGTCTCCGAAAGATTAGGACATTTTGACGAATCCATCGACTGGTATCAGGAAGCGCTGAAGGTTTCTGAAGCCGCCGGCGCGATGGGATCGAAGATACGAATTCTAGGAAACCTGGGGTGGAACCATTTCGTGATGGGCGACTACGATGGCGCCTTACAGCAATATGAACAGGCGGAGAAAGATTCCAAACAGAGAGGGCTGGCCGGAGATCAACTCCACTGGATGATCAACGTGGGGAACGCGAAATATGAGCTGCGTGATTACGGTCCGGCGGAAACGACCTGGAAGGAGGCCCTGGATTCGGCAAGGCACCAGGACAGCAAGAGCGAAGCTTTGCGTGCCCTGGACAACCTTTCGCTGCTGACGCTTGAGCTGGGACGCATTGACGAAGCGGAGCGCTATAACCGGGAAGCTTTGGAGAGAGCGCGAGCCGGAGAGGACGCCTACGACGCACTATTTTCTGAACTGGGCTACGGTCGAATCCAACTGGCCAAGCGGAATTTCGCGGAGGCAAGGAACACCTTCGACAAAGTGAGTCATGATCCGGCAGCGGACAAGCCCATGCAATGGGAGGCCCAGGCGAGGTCGGGGCAAGTGTATCGGGCCGAGGGGAAAATGGCTGCGGCGGAGCGGCAATATCAACAATCCATTCAAACCGTCGAAGGAGTGCGGCGGGGAATCAACAGTGAAGAATTCCGAGTGTCATTTCTCTCGACGGCCATCGAGTTCTACGATGAATACGTGGATTTCCTCATGTCGCGCGGGAGAACCGTGGACGCGCTGCAGGTGGCGGAGTTGAGCCGCGCGCGGACCATGCTCGACGGTCTGGGAATCAAGGAAGGCGTGCCCACGTTTCCTGTGAAGGGCTTCGAGCCCACGCGGCTTGCCGGGCGGCTCAACACCGTGATTTTGTCGTATTGGCTTGGGCCGCACCGCTCCTATGCCTGGGTGGTCACTCCGGCGAAGGTTTCCTCGTTTGTGCTCCCACCGGCGCATGAAATCTCCGCGCTCGTGCAATCGTACCGCAAGTTGCTGGTGGACTCGAGCGATCCGGCGGGTACGGACAACCCAGACGGAAAGAAACTGTACGAAATTCTAGTTGCGCCGGCGAAGGAGCAAATTCCCCGCGCCGCACGGGTGACCGTGCTTCCGGACAGCAGCCTGTACGGGCTGAATTTTGAAACGCTGCTGGTGCCGGAGCCGGTCACGCATTACTGGATTGAAGACGTGACCGTGGTCAACTCGAATTCACTGGTGCTGCTGGGGGCTTCCGCAGGCGGACCTGGGACGCCCCCCAAAAATCTGCTTTTGATCGGAAACACGGTGGCACCGAGCGCGGAATTTCCGGTCCTGCCACAAGCCGCTGCCGAATTGAAGCTGGTCGCAAATTATTTTCTGCCACCGAATCAAACGGTTCTCTCCGGCGCGCAAGCGACGCCGGCAGGCTACGTCGAAAGCAATCCGGGAAAATTTTCCTACATCCATTTTGTGGCCCACGGTACCGCGAGCCGGACAAAGCCGCTCGATTCCGCGGTGATTCTGACCAAGGCAGGCGATTCCTACAAACTGTACGCCCGCGACATCATGCAGCAGCGGCTGCACGCCGTGCTTGTGACCGTCTCGGCTTGTCGCGGGGCAGGGGAGAGGAATTATTCAGGTGAGGGGCTGGTGGGACTGACCTGGGCCTTTCTGCGCGCGGGCGCGCACAGCGTGATTGCCGCGCTGTGGGAAGTCAGCGACATGTCCACCCCGCAATTGATGGGCGATCTGTATGCCGGAATCAGCAAGGGCGACTCGCCGGAGGCAGCACTGCGAAAAGCAAAGCTGACCATGATTCATTCGGCCTCGGCCTATCGCAAGCCGTTTTACTGGGCCCCATTTCAAGTGTATCGAGGCTTGTAGCAAAGCGACCATCCGCCGAAAGGTCTTAAAGCCAGACTTTAGCCGAGTTCCACCATTGCCTTCAAGCGGCCCAGCGCAACATCCCACTGACTCGAAATCATGTCGAGGTAGCGGCGCGCCTCGGCGAGACTGCGGTGGTCCAATTGCCAGACGCTTTCGCGGCCGCGCCGCGAGTTGCGCACCAGGCCGGCCTTACCCATCACGCGGAGGTGCTTAGTGACCGCCTGGCGGGTGACACGGGAACCCGCCGTGAGGCGCGTGATGGAGAGCGGCCCGTCGTCGCACAGGCGCGAAACAATGCGCAGGCGCGCCTGGTCACCCAGGGCCGCAAACAGCAGCGCCGAATGCGACGGCCACGCGCCGGTTTTCGAGCTACGACGCATTGGTGAGGTACTTGTCGAGAATCTTGACCATGATTGTCCAGCCTTGCTCGTTGGCCGTGAACGCCTTGGCGCGGCGGGCGAGCGGGATGGCATCGAAGCCGGATTCCGTGACCGTGAGTATGACCCCACCTGGAACTTCCTCCAGAGCGAAGGTAATCAGCGTAGTGGGCTCAGAGGAGTAATCCACTTTCGGATCCGTCGCGAAAGGATGCCAGCGGAAGGAAAAGAGCCGCTCGGGCTGCACCTCCTCGATGGTGATGTCGAACTTCAGCCCGGCGTGGGTCCTTTGCGCCTTGGCTACTTCGGCGTTCACCTTGGTGCCGACAATTTCGCCGCTCAGGCGGGCGCCCGATCTGAAGGGGCCGTCAAACTTCATTCCAAACCAGGCGGAGAATTCGGCGGAATCGGCCAGGGCGCGCCAGACGCGTTTGAGCGGGGCGCGCAGCAGGATCTTTTTCTCGATGCGGTCGGTGCTCATGTGCAACCTCCGGGTTGCATATTAATAGGTGCCGCCAGGAAATGCAACCCCCAGGTTGCAAATTGCCGGGCGCTGCGAGGGGAACTACAGTTCCCGCAGAGCGAAGGCGATGGGGCGGCGCGCCGCGCGGATGGCTGGGGGGACTCCTCCGACGATGCCCATGAGCAAGGCGAATGCGATTCCCAGCCCGAGCAGCAGCGGCGTGATTTTGAATGCGAAAGCCAGGTGTGAGAAGGTCTGCCAGTTCATTGTTCCTGCGGTGAACCCGTTCAGCGGGAGCACAGCAATGCATCCGAGCAACCCGCCGATAAGAGCGATCAAAATCGCCTCGAACAAAAACGAGATGACAATACTTGAGGTGCCAAATCCGATGGCGCGCATGGTGGCAATTTCACGCGAGCGGTCTGAGATTGCGGAATACATCGTATTGAGCGCGCCAAAGACTGCGCCGACCGCCATAATTGCGGCCACCAGGGTGCCTAAGACGGTAATCAGAGTGGTGAGGACGCGCGAAATTTTTTCGTAGTAAGTCACTTCGCGATCCACCTGGACTTTCATGCGGGGGTCAGATGTAAGTGAGTCTTTAAACTTGGCAAGTGCCGAGCCTGAAGTGAGGTGGACGGTGACGGTCGAGAACAAGTTTTCCGGACGTTTATAGACCTGCGAGAGGTTGTGCGCATCGCACCAGACTTCAGAATCGAAGGCGCTGCCACCCGCGTCATAGACGCCGACAACTTTCCAGGTTCCGCCTCCGAATTTTATCGTGTCTCCAAAATTGAGTCCGGCGTACGTGGCGGGAACATTGCGGCCGACGATGAGCTCGTTGAGGCCCGCGCCGAAGAAACGGCCGTGGATGATGTGGACATTCGTGCGCACTTCGAGGACATTGGAGGACACGCCTCGTACTTGCACGTTTGCGTCAGTGCCGGTGGATTTGAGCGGAAAGGAAGCGATGACGACCACCTCCGGACTCACCAGAGGCTGATTCGAGCTGTCGCGGGCAATTCCCGGGGCATCCTGAATGACGCGGACCTGATCGAGTGGAATGACCCCGTCAATTTCTCCCGTTGCCCCGTCACGGCGGATGAGCGCGTTGTCAGCCGAGCCTGAAGCAACCAGTGTGGCCTTGAACCCGCGAGCGAGGGCGAGCATGGCGATGAAAACGCCCACGGTGCCGGCGATGCCGAGGACAGCAACGATTGCGGAAACCCACCGGGCTCGAACACTGCGCAGGTTATAGACAATCGGTATCGCCATGAACTAGACCCTCCGCAGCGCATCGACGACGCGTAACCGCATCGCCGAGGTGGCAGGCAAAATACCGGCGAGAATTCCCACGGCCACAGCGATGCCGAATCCGGCGAACATGGCCAAGAAGGGCAAAGATATTAGAGGCAAGTAGGATCCGAGGAGTTTCTCCAACAACGGCGTCGAGAATTTGCATACTGCGAGACCGAGCAAGCCGCCCACAGCGGCAATGAGCATTGACTCGCCCAGGATAAGCATCATCAGGAATCGGTCGCCGAAACCAACCGCCTTGAGAACGGCCAGCTCGCTGACGCGCTCGCGGACGGCGAGCCCCATTGTGTTGCCGGTGACCAACAAGAGAGTAAAGAAAACGACTCCTCCGACGCTCATCATCAACAACGAGATATTCCCGGTTTGCTTCGCAAAATCGGCGGCCAAAGCCTTTTCGGTTTCCGTTTTTGTTTCGTAGGGAGAATTTGCAAACGTCTGGTCAATCGCTTTTGCAACATGGGTAGCATCATCGGGCCCATTGAGTTTGACGATGTACCACCCGACGAGGCCCTTTCCGAACTGGCGGCGCTCGTCGAGATACTTGTACTGGAACCAGAATTGAGTGAGGTCGTCGTTGTCACGCGTGCCCTGATAGATTCCGCGGAGGTTGAACTCCCAATTGCCGGGATAAATTGCGCCTTTAATGGGAATGCGATCACCGATTTTCCAGCCAAAGCGTTTTGCGGTTTGCGCTCCGGCAATGGCGCCTTCACGATCTTCTAGAAAGGCCTTCCATTGGTCGTCCGCGATCGCGAACTCGGGGTACACAATGCGTTGATTTTCGGGGTCAATGGCAAATTGCACGAAGAAATTCTTCTCGTCCTGATATACGCCACCGAACCACTCGTCAAAGGTTATGGCCTTCACACCCGGGATGCGCAGAATCTGGTCACGGTAGGAGTAGGGAAGCGGCTGGATGATCGTGGTTTTATTGATGACGTCCAGACGATCGGCGCCGGCGACTTCGATGCCCTGGTTGAAAGCCCCGTGAACAATAACAAGAAGGCCGAAAAGGAAGAGAGCGACAGCGAAGGACCCGATTGTGAGGCTGGTGCGCAGTATTTTGCGAAACAGGTTCGCCAGAATCAGCGGCGCATATTTCATGCGCGGCTCCCGGCGACCGCTTCCATTCCCTCTACCAGCACGCCTTTATTCAGGTGCAGCACGGCCTGGGCGCGGTCGGCGGCCATGGGATCGTGCGTGACCATCAGAATGGTCTTGCCGTGTTCTTTCACCAGGCGCGTCAAAATTTCCAGAATATCGTCCGCACTCTTGCGGTCCAGATCGCCGGTCGGTTCGTCGCACAGCAGAAACGTGGGATCGGCGACGATGGCGCGGGCGATGGCCACGCGCTGTTCTTGTCCGCCGGAAAGCTGGCGCGGGTAGTGATTCAGCCGATCGGCGAGGCCAACGACGCCGAGGGCCGTCTCAACGTGGCGGCGGCGCTCGGATTTCGAAAGCTTGGTGAGCAGCAGCGGCAATTCAACATTCTGAAACGCGGTGAGCACGGGGATGAGGTTGTACATCTGAAATATGAAGCCCACGTGCCGTGCGCGCCACTCGGTCAGCTTGTTGCCGGACATGTGCGTGATTTCATCGCCGGCAACAACGATCGTGCCGCGCGAAGGTACATCCAGGCCGCCGAGAAGATTCAGCAGGGTGGTTTTTCCGGAGCCGCTGGGGCCCATGAAGGCCACAAATTCGGCCGCATCCACGTCGAGATTCAAGCCCTGGAGAACGTGAATTTCCTCGCCGCCGCGGCGATACGTCTTGTCGAGGCCGCGAATTTGAATCAGACTCCCTGAACTGCCTCTGCCGTCCACTCGCACCATGAACTGAGCTCCTGTGCCTATTTTTTGATTTCGACGGTCTGGCCATCGCGAAGGTTGGCCGGACCCTTGACCACTATGGCGTCACCGACGCTGATGCCGCCGAGAATTTCCGCATCGCTGCCGTGAGTCCCGCCGACGGAAACTGCGCGGCGCTCCAGATGGTCCTGCTTCACGAGAAAAACGATTTTCTTGCCGGCATCGTCGCGAATGGCATCCTGCGGAATCAGCGCGGCGGGTGTAGCCCCGCTGTCCTTCTGCGCGGGTTCGTCGCCAAGAAAACTGACCTTGATGCCCATGTCCGGCAGGATGCGCGGATCGAGTTTCAGGAACGAAATGCGCACCTTCACCGTGGCCTTCTGGCGATCGGCCGTGGGAATGACGGTGCGGACCCGCGAGGGAATCTGCCAGTCAGGATACGCGTCGAGGGTGGCCGTGACCGGCTGTCCAGGCGCGACCCGGGCTATGTAAGCTTCGTTGACGTCCACTTCGATTTCGTTCGAATTCATGTCCACGATGGTGGCAATGCCGGTGCGCGTGAAGCCGCCACCAGCGGAAATAGGCGAGACCATTTCGCCCACCTGCGCGTCCTTTGAAACCACGATGCCGTCAAATGGTGCGCGGATGACGCAATTGTCCACCGCCTGTTGGGCCTCATTGATTCGCGCTTCGGCGGCGGCCACCTGCTGCTTGGCCAGTGCAATTTTGGCGTGCAGGCTGTCCGCGGCGGTGCGCGCGTTATCCAGCGTTTCCTGGCTCTGCACCGCGGCGGCTTTCAGTTCCTCGGCACGTCGAAGCTGAATCACGGCGTTCTTGAGCTGCACTTCGAAATCGGCGATGGATGCTTCCGTGGCGTTGCGATCGGCGCGGGCGGAATCCAGCGCCCGGCGCACGTCGGAGTCGTCGAGAGTGGCCAGCACGAAGCCTTCGTGAACGTGCATGCCTTCGTCAAAATTCACGGCGGTGACGCGGCCGGTGATTTTCGCGGCGATCGTCGCGCGACGCCGCGGCGTCACATAGCCGCTGGCGTTGAGCAGAGCAGCGCGGCCCGCGCCAGCTTTCTGCGCAAGGACAACCTCGACCACTGGTCTCTGCGTCCGAAAAGCAGAGACCACGCCGGTCAGGATGACCACCACGCCCAATACCGCAGCGGCGATGCCGAAGGCTTTTCCGGTCTTGCGCCCTTTGCGCTGGGCTTCGCCAATGCGCAGGGACCCCAGATCCGGCCGAGGCGAATTGGGCGATGAAGACATTGCTGCTCACACTCCTAGTAACGCGCGACATCCGGTTTTGGTACGAGGCTGGGGCGGGGAATCAGGTCCGCTGCCGCCCCCTTACCGGAAAGCCATTATTGTAACTTGGGTTCCAGGGATTTCGATGCGCAACCGGAGAGGACAGAACCAGATTTCTTGAGAGATATGGAAAGAATCGGTCAGCGGGGATCAGCAGGAAGCTGGAAAAGGAAAATAGAAAACTGGAATAGGCGCTCAGCACTGGAAAGTGTCGAGCGGCCTTTTTCAGTTTCGCTTTTCTATTTTCTCTTCGGCTCTGCTGTCAACTTCCGCTACTGCGTGACAGTCTTTACCGCGTCGCCGACCTTGAAATCCTTGCCAGTAACTATGGCACCGACGGCGGAGACATCGTCCACATCGGTAATCTTGATGATGCCGACAGGATTGGCCAATCTGCGCAGGACTTTCCCTGTCGCCGGGTCCTTGATTTCTTTCGTCACGCGCTCGACGCCCAGTTGATCGCCGACTTTCAATCCCGCTTTACCGCCTACGTTGAGGATGATCTGGTTTCCTTCCACGGCAGCGACCAGGCCTTCGACGATGATCGTACGGGTCGAAAGCTTAGGGTTGTCCGCAATGATGCCGGTGCTCAGTTGCGAGACGGCATTCTTCACCGCTTCGCCGAGGATGGTTTCCTGGAAATCGCTGCTCCCGAAATCGACGTTGCCGGCGCCGAATCCATGCCAGTTGCCGCCGCCGCCGGTCAGAGAAGTGCTTTCACGGGCGGATTCACCCTTGCCGTCGGCGACCGCCAGAATCTCGGCCGTGTCAATATCCACGATGCGCGCGTCCACGGCCACGATGGCCTTGCTCTTCTTACGCGAGAAGCCGCCGATGCCGAACCCGCCGAAGCCGCCACCACCACCGCCGACGTTGGTATTCTTGTTCTCGTTGCCGAATTGCGTGACGCTGCCCACGATGATGGCATCTACGCCAAGCAGTTTGCCGATTTTGGCGGCGGAATTGGGGTTGGCGCGATCGCTATTCGAAAAATTCTGCTCGGCCATGATTTTGTCCATGGCTTTGCGCTCGATGACGGAGTAGGTGCCGTCCTGGACGAGATATTTCACCAGCAAGTCGCAGATGCCTTTGCCGACGTCCACATTGGCGCCGATGGCCTGGTTGGCCTGGCTGGACACTGTGGAGAAGTCGAAATCAAACACGGCAACGCGGCGCTTGCGGCCCTGCGTGGCCGTGGTGCCGGCGCCGCCACTGCTTTGCGCCTGGACAGCCGCATCCAACGGAAGAATTGCGAGAAAAATCAGCGTAGCCCACAGAATCTTCTTCATTCTTTTACCCCTCGTCGCGAATTCGCCCCAACCGTACTCGCCATTAAAAAATTTATCAAATCTTACTGGCGCGAGATTGGGGGTGTCAATGTTTGTCTGCATTGTGCGTGACGGCATAATTAGCGTCCCAGGAACTTTTCGAGTTTCTCCACATCGGCTTCAGCGAGTTTCAAGTACCGCTGGGCTCCTTCAATATCCTGCGCGTTAAACGCGGCTGTGGCTTTCTGCACGTTTATGTTCATGCGCTGTTGCGCGGAGACCATGTCGCCACGCAGCCCATATCCCGCGTTGGCCTGCGCCTGTTTCATGTTGTCCAGCGTGGCATTTAGCGACCCTTGCCTGCTCGCTAGATCGTCCACTTCTTTTTCCACTTGGGCGACAACGGCGGGATCCGGTCCGGGCGGAGGTGGCGGCGGCTGCGGCTTCGTATCCCCTTGTGCCCCCGAGCCTTTCTTGCCGCCCTTGGTTGAGGCGTCCAATTTCGCCGCGTCCTCGCGGCCTTTCCCTGTCTCGCTATCCTTTGACGGATTCGTTTCGATTTTCGAAGGCTCGGCTTCGGCGCTCGCTGCGGGAGCCGCCGTCGTCGGTGCTGCCTCAGACTTGCTTGCACCGCCCTTCGATTGATCCTGGGCGCGCGTGCCAAACCATCGCGGAACCGTAAGGCCTGCTGCAACCAAAACCACGAGGACGATCACCGCTCCGAGTGCAATGTAGCGCCCACGATGGCCGCCACCTGCCTGCGGAGGAGGCATCTGCGCCGTTCCGCCCTGCATGTGCGACGTAGGCGCCACAGGCGCGCCTGCTGGGCCTGCGGCGGGAACCGTCGGCGAAGTGCGCCGCATGGTCGGATCGCCCGCGGCCGCCTGCACCACAGTAGCACCCAAGCGGCCAGAGGGAAGCGCGACGCCCAACTCTGACGCAACGCTCTTCAATGCTCCACGGAAAGCGTCGGCCGACTGGAAGCGCTGCGCGGGTTCCTTCTCCATAGCCATGACGATGATCTTGCTCACGGAAACAGGCAGGTCGGGCTTCAGCTCGACGGGCTGCCGCGGCACTTCCTTCAGGTGCGCCTGCATGATGGCGAAGTTGCTGTCCGCCTGGAACGGCCGCTGCCCGGTGACCATCTCGTACAGCGAAACACCGACGGAGTAGAGGTCCGAGCGGCCGTCGATCGGTTCGCATCTCACCTGTTCCGGCGACATGTAGGCCAACGAGCCGAGCGTGGTTCCGGTCATGGTCAGGCCCGCGTCAGGCCCGGAGCGGGCGATGCCGAAGTCCATCAGCTTGATGGTGCCGTCGGGCGTGAGCATCATGTTCGACGGCTTGATATCGCGATGGATAATCTGGCGCTGATGAGCGAAGCTGAGCGCGGAGAGAACCTGGTCAATGTAATTGAGAGCGTCGGCGCAGGGAATCGGCCCTCGCTCGATGCGGCTGCCCAGCGTTGAGCCTTCGACGTATTCCATGATCATGACCAGTTGATTGTCGATAGTCAGCGCCGTACGCAGCGCCGCAATATTCGGATGGTTCATCCCGGCGAGAACCTTGATCTCGCGCAGGAAGCGTTCGCCGAGTTCTTTCTGGTCGGCCAGATTGGGCAGCAGGACTTTCATGGCCTCGACGCGGTCGGACAGGACGTTGCGGACTTTATAGACCTTGCCCATTCCGCCGGCGCCGAGGACACCAAGAATCTCGTAATCGCCTTTGCGCGAACCGATAAGCTCTTCACTCATCGAATGCCTCCAGACACGGATATGAATGACACATGCAGAAATTTGCGTAGGTGGGTGTGCCCAGCGGGAGCTCCATCCCTCCGCGCGGCAGCGCGCATTCAACCGGGGCGGTTGAATGCAGAGATTCTGCACAGTTCCAGGGAAGAAATCAAGAAAATGAATTGGGGCGGATTACTCCACAAATATGCGCTGGCCATTAGTGAACGTAGTTGATGGCGATGGCCGGCGTGATTGTGGCAGGCGCATTGCGCCCGACGGGAATCAGGCGCACTCCGAGCAGCACGCCGATGCTTGGCTTCCAGCTGTACTCGACGGCGGGAGCGAGCGCCAGGGCGTCGGTGGTGCCCAGGTCGGAGCGGATGATGGGCGAATTGGGAACCAGAGTGCTTTGGCCCACGACTCGCGTGTCGGTTTGATGGCGGTACACGGCGTCGAGCGCCAAAACCCAACTGCGCGTCACGCTGTATTCCCAGGAAGCGTCAACCAGGCTGGTACTGCCGGGGCTGGCGTGGCCGCGGAATCCCTCGGATGTGGCGTAGACGCTGACGTCCTGCACGCTCACATTTTTGGAGAGCGCCTCGGAGACATTGAGGCGCATGCGCAGAATGCGACGATTGGGCATCCAGAAATATGTCTGGGAATAGAGCGCTAGCGTCGTGGTGTAGGCGCCGCCGCCGAAGCCGTCGCTTGGGCGCGTGCCCAGACGATCGTATTTGCCGGTGGGAAATGTCTCCTGCACGTTCACCGAGATTGTGGGCAGCCAACTGTCTTCGCTGAATTTTCTCAGCCGATATTGCGCCTGTACGGTCAGGTCGCCGAAGCCGATGCCCGCGCTGCTCGAACCGGAGCCGACCAGGTTGTAGCCGGCCGTGGGAATCATCCCCACGGTCCACTTGTCCGCGAGCCCGTAATTAATGTACGTCAGCGAGCCCAAACCGTGCGAGTGCGCCACACTGCGCTGAATGCCGTGTGAGTCGAACAGGCCATCGGCGATGACGTCAAACAGGTAGGGCTCAATCAGCAGATGCCCGCGCGGAAGCGTCGAGGCATTCGGCGCCAGCATCGGTCCGGTCCACCAGGCGTCGTCCAACGCCTGGCGGGAGATGGCGGCAGGCGGCGGCGACTGCTGCGCTTTCGCAAGCGCGGCAGCACCGCTGATCAGAAGCAACGCCGTTAGCGTGGTACAAATCGTTTTCCTGAAATTCATTTCTGCTGCGAGTCGCGCGACTCGCCAGGCCTTTCAAAAATTGCGTGCACCCCATTAAACGTCAACATGGTCAGCGCGAGTTATCCGCTTCTTGCGGCATTCTCGTGTCTGTGGCAATCCAGTTTACTTCCCAGGTCTTGCCGCCGTCATCGGAGAAGGCCTGCTCGAAGTGGGCCGAATTGGCGGTAATGTCGGAGATGATGAAGCGCACGAAAATAGCGCGGCCGTTCAAAGTCTCCTGATCGAAAAATTCGCCGCGGCCATTCTTGAATTCGCCGACGGTGGGCTGGGACAACGTGCCGGAGGCGCTGTTCGAAAAATTCAGGCTCCATTGGTGGGAGTCCGGATTGTAGAGACGCAGCGAGAACCCTTCGATGTGGCCCGAGGGACCATCCACCTCTAGCTCCAGCAGATTGGCCTTGCCGTTCCAGACTTTGCGGACCACCGAGGTGCCCTCGTATTCGACCCAAGTCTTCGAGCCGGTCAGAGGATGCACCAGCCGCGACACGTGCGTCTTCCACGCGCCGAATTCGAAATCGAAATCGTGCGCCCCGTCCCGCGGTTGCGGCTGCTGCTGCGCCTTTGCTTGTGAAGCTCCGGAATTTTGCTGCGCGGAGAAGGGAAGCGGCAGCAGCAAACCGAGCAAGCTGGTCGCCAGAATGGAAGTCCAAATTGGCCTGAGGGCATTCATCGCTGCCTCCATGGAATCGTCCGACTGTCTTGATTAGACGGGCCGCTTCGAAATGGTTTCACGCAGAGTTCGAGAGGAACCTCCAGGTCCGCGAGGCAGGCAACAATGGGCAGCGCCATATGGGACTATTTGGCGCGAGTGACCAGGAAAAGGATAACCGCCAACAGCACAAGACAAGCAGCAGCCACCGCGACGGCGGTGGTCCGGAATTTTTGATTTCCGGTCCACTCGGTCACCACCACTTCATCTTCAGTGGAAACAAAATTCAAGAGCGACTTCCTGTAGGACCTCCACAACAGGAAAAAGGGCAGCCCCACCAGAAGAACATCAAAGCCGAGAAATAGCCCGCCGGTTGTGAGGTAATTCTCAGACGTTCTTCCCAGCGCATCGCGGAAGAACATCGTCCAGGCATAGGCCACGCAGGAACCCAGAAGCTGAATCGCAAATTGCGCGAAGAAATACATCTTCAGAAAAGATCTTATTTTCAATTCCTCAGATTCGGATCGTACGACGTACCCTCGATGGCGGCGATCCCCGGCAAAGACCACCACGCGCCCGGCCTTTTGATCTCCAAAGCACTGCCCGACCACGGAATCAATAAAGCTCATGATGGTGTTCTCCTAGGACGGATCTCCCGCGAGCCCGCTGCTACTCCATTATTGCTGTAGAAGGGCAGCCGGCCGGCGCGACGAGGTGCAGGTGTGGCGGCACAGTTAATGCGCGGACAAGAGGTTCCCGGAGAGCCTCCGAATATAGCCGCACAGCCGCGCCCCCGCAATGGCAAGGCTACCTGGTCGCGCTGAGCCGGCGGACGGTAGCCGCGGCACCAGACCGGATTGGACCCGAATGGCCATTTCGCCTTAGTTTCGCTGATGGTTAGCATCTTGACACCCCCCGGGGGGCGTCTTTTTGTTGCGATTAGAAAGTACCGCCGTCGTTTGTTTTGTTGGGGTTACGGCGATTCCGGTTTCCGGGTGTGTTGCGATTAGAAATGCCGGAATTTTAGCTGTTGCGATTAGGCCGGGTGGCGGGTTGTGCCGTCCAATCATGCCACGCCGAGGGTATCATGGTAGTTACTAGATTGTCAAAGGGAAATAAGTCATGGCGGATGTGATGGTTGGGGATGCCAAACCTTGTCGCCGGTGGCGGGATCGATTGCGTCCCGAGGGGGACCGCGTTTGATGCGTCCCGGATGAGGTTGCGGGACGAACAGCGCATAGGTTTGCCATTCTCTCCGCCTCTGTACCCGAGGTCCGAAGCAAGAGGCAGCGAAAAGCGGGGACGAAGCTGAGAGGCACGGGTGACTCCGGGCGGCGTTAGCAGACTCCGAGACCGGACAGTACTCGACTTGTCTTGTAAGCGCGTTTATCGGGACTTAACCGTCAGATGGTCGGCTTGCACCGTGGTCCATCAAGTACGAGCCCGCTGACCAAGACTCGCGGTCTTCGGCACATTTACAGACCAATCTCTCTCATCCTCCAATGCGACATGCCAAGATGATGCGCGAATTCGTGGAGCACCACTCGACGTATTTCCCGCACCAGTTTTTCTTTGTCTGAGCCGCAATACGATTCGAGTGCCGGTTGGTAGAGCACAATGACATGACTTGAGAGGTCTGAACTGACTCCCCTTGTGCGGGCAGCGCCAGAGTAAAGCCCGAGAATTAGGTGGTCTTTCGGCACCCCCATTTTTCCCTTGTCTTCATCCGTCGCGTATCCGGTACTCACAGTTACTGCAACGTTTTTCCACTCGTTGTCGAACTCCGGTGGAATTTCTTCCAGGGCGTTCGAGATCATTTCCTCGAACTCCTGCTGTGAATATCTCAGTGTTGTGGGTTCGGGATTTTGTTCTCGCTCACGGAGGAGCCATTCGCGTTCACTCAACTTCGATTCGAGACGTTCGTTCTCCCCACGAAATTTCTTCGTGCGCAGACCAAACGACGAGAGAAGTAGTCCGACGATGGTAAACGCGACCAACGCGGCCAAAATTAGCTCGTATTCGTCAGCCGTAAGACTGCCACTCGGCGGAGCCGTTTGCGACAGAGTCGTCTGGCAATATGCGACGGAAGAAGCGAGATGCATAAATACAATCCACAGCGAGCCTACAAAAGCGTTGTGATATCCAAGCGGTAGGCCGCCATCCATCGCATCGTCAGCTTAACAGAAACTAGCTGTGGTAAAAATTTGAGAAAAAAGTGGTCAAGTCCTGGCAAGTCGGATTACCGGACATTTTCCCGGCTAGTACTCAACATGTCCGGTAAGCGCGTTAATCAGCTGGGATGAGAAGGCACTTGCGCTGGGCCCGCCATACCAAGGGAACAAACGATTACCGCTCGGTGTCTATTTAACGGTGCCCATGTTCATACTCAATGTTCATTGGGAACCCCGAGAAGTGTGGCTAGTTCTTACCCTTCCAGCCAAGTTCTACTTTCTTTGCCTGCTCGGAAGCGCCATTTACATAAGCTGTTCGCTCGTTCGGACCGCTCTTGATATCCGATGTTTGCCCAGAGAGCTAGAGTCAACTGATGCACCGCGTGCACGGTCTCGGCTAATTCAGATGAACCGAAGAATGGAGAATTTGCGTCAGCTCAACACACTGCTGTTCTTTCTCTTTGGAATCTTTTTCGCCAATGAAACGTTTGCAACACTTCGAGCAATTCAACTATCAGCAATGGCTCTGTCCGGAGCCCGGATTGATATCTTCGTACCCCTGACAGTATTCGCTTTTGTAGTTTTCGCAATGCTCACAATTCTGCATAGTTTTCAGTGGGTCGTGGCAGCGCGTTTACGGTCGGAACTAGCTTAAATCTCACTTCAGGAAGAATAGTTGCATCGCTAGTGTGCCAAGTCCTGGTAGGTTGGTTTACCGGACATCTTGAATACCAGTACCATACATGTCCGGTTTGCGCGTTAATCGGGAGTTATGCTTCCAACTAGGCGGGTCAGACTTGCGTCGCTGTGGCAATCACACCGTTGAAGTCAACGGATGCTACGTGCCCTAACCCGTTCTCGCCAGCTTGATACCTTCCGAAGCGAGATAGAGTGGAATGACAAGACCGACCCAGCTGACCCACATGGGAAGAATCCAACCGTTCACCTCGGCATGCCACCCGAAACACAACCTCAGCGCGTGCATAAGCCCAACCAGGAAAAAAATCACGGTAGCCACCAGGGAAAACGTTTTCTGGCTCACAGGAGTTTTACCTCCAGATAGACGAGGATGCGGAGATCTCGTGAAATGGATTGTACTCCTTCCGGAGGCGAAAAAAGGGCTGACTGCGTTACATCGCTGCAACCCAAATCCCGCAGCATTCTTGACGTAGGCACGTCAACAATCATTACGAAGTTCGCACGGTCGGATAACCGGACACTTTTCCCTACGCGGGTCGTTCAAGGTATCCATGCGAAAAATCATTGGAACCCTCATCCTGATCCTTGCTGTTGTGACAATCCCGGCCGTCGGCAGCCGTGGTGCAGCTCATTCGAATCACCCGGCGAAATTTTTGAAGGCATTGATGGCGGCTTGGGTGTACTGGCCGACTTCGATGATGTAGCCGTGGGGATCGCGGATGTAGCAACGCCATTCGTGGCCGGAATTGTCGAGCGGCTGGGTGAGGAAGTGGGCAAATCGAATGGCAAAGAGAGATTCTTCGGCAAAACCAGCCTCAGAATGACGGGCAAATGCTGAGAGGCGGCTGGTTTGAGCGTCGCGGCACGAGGGCAAGAGGGAACTCGGAGCAGCGGAAGGCGCTGCTCCTTGTCGGGCGAGTCGAGCCTCGCCATAACAAAGCGGCGTCAAGCCGCCGCACTCCATAAAATCGCGCCGCGATAAAAAAGCCAGCCCGACTCTTGCGGGCTCAGAACCCGTCTTAAAATAGAAAGGCCGGGCGCTTGGGCCCGGCCTTTTGGATCTCGGAATGGTTGCGGGGGTTGGATTTGAACCAACGACCTCCGGCCCTCGAGTTCCGCCGTCGTTGCGGAACTCGCTTGGAAAAAGTCAGCCCGACTCCTGCGGGCTCAGCACGTAGCGCCAATGAAAAGGGCCGGGCGCCTGGGCCCGGCCTCTTGAATCTGGAATTGGTTGCGGGGGTTGGATTTGAACCAACGACCTCCGGGTTATGAGCCCGACGAGCTACCAGGCTGCTCCACCCCGCGAAATCATCATAGCGGATGTGACTGGTGCGGTCAAATCAGCGCAAGCGCAAGAAAACGACCGCAGGACTACCACGAGCTGTAGGGCGTGTTGTCGAAGGGCGAAACTTTCGAGGAAGAAGAATTCACGTCGCAAATGCCGCCGGCCACTTGGTCGGGGCTGAGCAGCGTGTCGCAGTTCGACGGGTTCCAGTCCATCTGGCCGCTGATTGGATCTTTGGGAATGGCGCGCAGGTAGTTCGGCACCAGATCGTCCAGCGAATTGGGCGCTGCTTCTTTGTCGGTGGTGTAATCCTGAATGGCCTTGCGCATGTCGCGCAGATCCTGGCGCAGGACCGCTTCGTGCGACTTGATGAGCGCCTGGTCGTACCGGCCGACAGCCATGGCCAGCAGCACCACCATAATGGCGGCAACGACCATCAGCTCCAGCAGAGTAAAGCCGCGCTGGCCGCGCATGGGCATGTGGCCCGTCCGGTTCAGCGCAGCGCGCGACAATTGTCTTTTGTAATTAATCATGCGCAAACGGTTGTTCCTCACCAGTCCGAGTATTTCGTCCCATTCAGAGCCGTGCCCGTGGATTTCGTATACACATCGAACACGTTCTGGCCGCCCCAGGATGTGGAATCGGTATCATCCTGCACGGAACGCATGCCCCAGTCGGCGCTCCCGGTCATCGGGTCCACAGGAATATGCATCAGGTAGTGAACTTTTTGTTTTGTGTTTGCTCCGGTCATCTGCACGCCGGCGACCAGCGTGGTCAGGTCCAGCGGATAGCCTTCCGTTCCGGCTGGCACAGAAATCTTATTTTTGTCCGCGTCATCTTTGTAGCGATCAATTGCCGTGCGGATCTGCCGCAGCGCGTAGCGCAGATCGCTTTCCTTACGGCGCACAACCAGGACGCGCGTCATCGGCACCGCCGCCGTCGCCAGTACCAGGAGAATGGAGCAGGCGATGATCAGTTCGAGCAGAGTCATGCCCGCGGCGACGGCGCGAGTGCGCCGGCGATGAGAACTCCAGATACCGGAAATCGTTTTGAGGTGAAGCGGCGATGGCACGCGGCGATTCACGGTCATCGGCCCTCACTGCACCTGGATGACCGCTTCTCCGGAGACCATGGGAATGGGGCGCTTCTGCGAATCGCGCGGATTCATTTGCAGCACCTGAAGCGTCGAGGTTCCGGGAGCCAATCCGCGGACGATGATGCCCAGCAAAGTGCCCGTTCCGCCAACGCCGGGAGTATTTGGCTGCCGCGTGGCAGACACGACCACTTCACCGCGCTGCTGGTCAATGCGCTGGACGATGGCAATCTGCTGCGTTCCACCGGAGAGGAATCCGCCGTCACGGACCTCTTCGACCTGAATCACCGCGGGATTGTAGTGAATCAGCAGCGGAATTTCGTACAAGTCGTTGACGTTTGAAACGCCCAGGCCGATAGCCGTGCTTTCGCTCTGCTTTATGGTCACGTTCGCGGGGTCAAACCGAAGCTGCGGCGCAGGCGCTGTACCCTGCTGCGGCGTCGCCAGAGGCATGGAAGCGGGCTTCAAGGGTGCCGCGGTTGCTGGCGCGCCTGTTTGGGGTTCGGCGCCTTCGCGATACACGCGTACGACCGTGTCAGTACCCGCGGCCATGGCGCGCAGGTTTTCCGCCGTGATGGAAGGCAGGCGAATGATATGCGGCGTCAGCACGATCAATACTTCGTTGTCTTGAAGTTCCTTGGTGTGGCTGGCAAACAAATAATCGAGCCCGGGAATCTGACCCAGGCCGGGTATGCCGTTCGAGTTGTTCGTGTCCGTGCGGTCAATCAGGCCGCCCAGCACGTTGACTTCGCCTTCCCTCAGCCGCACGTCGTGTTCAATTTTTCTCTGGCTGATGACCGGCTGATTGATCCCGCCGATGTTGCTGGTGCCGGCGATGGAGGAAACTTCGATGGTGAGCTTCATGCTCACCTGATTATCCGGATGGACGCGCGGAGTTACGTCAATGTTCACGCCCACATCAATGTATTGGAATTGCGTGTTGACCAGGGGGTTGACCACGCCCGCGCCGCCGCCTACTCCCACGCCCACGCCCGCCTGGAAGCTGCCCGTGGCCACCGGAACGCGGTTGCCGATCTTCAGCGTGGCTTTCTGTCCGTCGGTCACTCGAATTTCGGGGTCTTGAATGATGCGCGTGCGGTTGTCGGTCAGCGCGAAATTGGCCACTGCACCTGGCAGCGTCACGCTGTAATCAGCGGTGGAAAGGTGTTTCAAATTTTGCAGCGTGATCTGTGGCACGGTCGTGGTGGTGCTCGATGAGCTGCTGCTACTGCTGCTGGTGCTCCCGGGCTGCACCGACGTGCGCGGCGTGAAGGCCAGCGCCACGCTTTGTCCCGGCAGTATGCCCAGATCCCGCATGCGGTCCAGATTGGCGGAGAGCACCTGCACGTGAATCATCACTTCCGGCTTGGCCTTATCAATGTCGCGAATAATTTTTCCCGCCAGCACCAGCTTGTCCGGCGTATCGCGGATGACGATGGCGTTCTGCGCGTTCACCTGCTGAATGCGGTGCAGGTCCAGCAATTGCCGCAACCCGGTGACGATTTCGGTCAGGTCCTGCGGCGTCAGCGTATTCGAAACGTAAAACGTGCGGATCACCTCGTCTTCAATATCCTTGCGCTTCTGCGCGTTATCGGGGGCCACAAAAATCACGTTCGCGGTTATCGGCTTCCAGAACGACTTGCTTTCCATCGATACGGCGTCCAGGGCCTGCTCCAGCGTAACGTTGGGAAGTTCCGCGGTGATGCGCCGCGTCGTGAAATCGGGATCAAAAATCACGCTCAGCCCGGCCAGCTTGGCGATGGTCTCAAACACCACGCGCGCCTCGTTGGTCATTTTCAAATTGATGGGTTCGCGCGAGAGAGGCTTCAACTCCGGTGGGGCGGTGAGCAGCGTCTCATCCTGCGGAGGAGTGGGGTTCGGGGTGCGAGAGCCCTGGGCCGCCTGCTGCGCCGCCAGCTTATCCATGGTCCGCTTGATTTCCTGGTCCGCGATGGTGCTGGAGGGATCAATCGCCTGGCCCTTCTGGAATTCCGCCAGCGCCATCTGCAGGTCGCCGCGCTGTTCCGCCTTGCGGCCCTGCTCCACATGGAATTGCCCGGCCTCGAAGCGCATGCGGATGGCGCGCAGCTTGAACTCAGCATTATTGGGCTCCGCGCGTACGGCGCGTTCGTAGTGCACCAGCGAGGTATCGTAATCCTGCAGCGATTCAGCCTTTCGGCCGGCTTCGTAGTCCTGGTTTCCCTTGGGGCAGCCGGCGAGGAAGAGGGTGGCTATCGCCAGCAATGACACATAAATTGAACGGCGCAAACCAGGCCCTCCGCGGGGGGTGCACGCGATGCCCGAAGAGTCTAGCACCCGCTGTGTGATGCAGCAAGGATTCCCAAAAGTTGTAGGGGCCCCGGCAGATTTCCGCAAATTGGGACCCCTCCTCCCCAATCCCCTGCATCTTGCCTGCCAACGGACGAATCCCCGTCCCTTTCTGTCACTTGCGGCCCATCGCTTGCGGCGGCTATGATAGCGACCCGTGAAAAACGTCGCCAAAAAAGCCGGTTACGAGGGCGTGAAAATCGTCGCCCAGAACCGCTCCGCCTCCTATAACTACACCCTCCTCGACAAAATGGAAGCCGGCCTGGCCCTGGTGGGCACCGAAGTAAAGAGCCTCCGCGCGGGCAGAGGCTCCCTCCGCGAGTCCTACGCAGACATTCGCGCTGGCGAGGTTTGGCTGGTAAACTGTCACATCCCGGAGTACCAGCCCGGCGGGCCACGCAATCACGACCCTCTTCGGAAAAGGAAGCTGCTGCTCAACCGGCGCGAAATTGACCGGCTCGTGGTTCAAACTCAACAGAAGGGCATGACCATCGTCCCGTTGAAAATATATTTCCGGGATGGACTTGCAAAGTGTGAGCTTTCGGTGGCCCGCGGAAAGAAATTCCACGACCGCCGCGAAGCGGAACGAAACAAGGAAGCCAAACGCGAAGCCAGCGAAGCCATCGCCCGCTCGCGCCGGCGATGAAAGCGAAAGGAAGACATGCAGATTCAACTGGAGACTCAGCCGTACTCTTCGATTCAGACTGACGCGGTGGTCACCTACATCTTCGACAAGGACAACAAGATTGACGGCGTCCTGGCCGACATTGACCGGGCCATGGCCGGCCACATCGCCGCACTCGCTGCCGGCGGCGAATTAACCGCCAAACCGCTGGAAATGGTCCTGCTGCATTTCCCCGAGGGCATGGACGCCAAGCGTCTGCTGCTCGTCGGCGCCGGCAAGCCCGACAAATTTGAGACCAACGACCTGCGCAAAATCGCCGGCACCACCCTGCGCTATTTGAAGTCGCGCGGCGTGAAAAAATTCGTCTTCCTCGCCCGCGAAGGAGAGCGCGGACCCGCCGCCGCTCAGGCCGTAGCCGAAGGGCTGCTGGTCGGAGATTTTGAATCGGACAAATACCGCACCGACAAAAAGAACATCCGCGAGATTCAATCCGTGTCGCTCGCCGGTTTCGAAGCCGTGCCCGCAGCCGCTCTAACCGCCGCGATAGAAAACGGACGCGTCATCGCTGAATCCCAGAATTTTGCCCGCGACCTGATCAACGAGCCCTCCAACCGCCTCACCCCGCGCATGCTCGCCGCGCGCGCCGAAGCCATGGCCAAGGAAGTTGGCCTGCGCATCGAAATCCTCGATGAGCGCAAAATCTCCGAGCTGAAAATGGGCGCGCTCATCGGCGTGGCCCAGGGCAGCTTCGAACCGCCCCGCGTGATCGTGGTGCATTACTCGCCGGATAATCCCAAGCCCGGCGCTCCGGTCCTCGGCCTGGTCGGCAAAGCCGTCACCTTCGATACCGGCGGCATCTCCATCAAGCCCGCCGACAACATGGAAAAAATGAAATACGACATGGGCGGCGGCGCCACCATGCTTGGTGCCATGCGCGCTCTCGCGTACTTGAAGCCCGCCGTCAGCGTCATCGCCGTAGTCCCCGCCACTGAAAACATGCCCGGCGGTCACGCCCAAAAACCCGGCGACGTGCAAACAGCCATGTCCGGCAAAACCATCGAAGTGATCAATACCGACGCCGAAGGCCGCCTCATCCTCGCCGACGGCATCACCTACGCCAAAAAACTCGGCTGCACCCACCTGATCGACGCCGCCACGCTAACCGGCGCAATTCAAGTCGCCCTCGGCACCGTCCACGTAGGCGCGTTCGGCACGCCGCGCGAATTCCTGGATCAATTCCTCGCCAGCACCAAATCCGCCGGCGAAAAAATGTGGCCCATGCCCATGGATGACGAGTACGAAGAGCTGATCAAAAGCACCATCGCCGACATCCGCAACACCGGCACCGGCAAAGGCGGCGGCGCCATCACCGCGGCATGGTTCATCAAAGAATTCGCCGAAGACACCCCGTGGGTGCACCTCGACATCGCCGCCACCTGCTGGGTGGACGAAGGCCGCCCCTGGCTAGCCAAGGGCCCAACAGGAATCGCCATCCGCTCAATTATTGATTTCGCAATGAAGCTCTAGCGCAGATTTTATGGAGTGCGGTGGCTCGACACCGCTTTGTTACGGCGAGGCTCGACTCGCCAGCGAGCAGCAGCGCCTTTCGCTGCTCCGAGCTCTCTTGCATTTTATTTTTTTCGAAATTCCAAATCTCAAATTTGAAATTCGCCTTGCCGCACCCGCTACATCTTCTCCGGCGCGGTAATCCCCATCAGCGCCAGCGCCGCCACAAGCTGGTCGTGAACGATTCCCGTCAAGCGCAGCAAAAACGCTCTTCGTTCCGAATCCTCCTCCGTCAGGATCGGATGCTTGTGATAGAAATTATTGAACGCTTGCGCTAATTCAAAAGCAAACCGAGCGACGATTGCCGGTTCTTGCGCGGAGATCGCGGCTTCGACGCGCGCACCCAGTGACCCCGCCAGCAGCAGAAGATCCCACAAGTCGTCCCCAGCCGGCCCGTTGAGATACCGCCCTACATCGAAAGTGCCGCGTTCCATGCCAACGTAATTTTCAATGGCCGCGCTTTTCACATTTTCATCCAGCGCATGCCATTTGCGTCCAATCCCATTCACGCGCACCACCGCATACTGCACATACGGCCCGGTCTCGCCCTCAAAACTCAGCGCATCCTTGAAATCAAATGCAATCACCGTCGAGCGAGTAAATCGCAGCAAAAAATACCGCAGCGCCCCGATGGCGATGGCATGCGAGATCGCGGCGCGATCCGCTTCCGGCGTTTCTGGATGCCGCGTATCCACTTCCTTGCGCGCGCTGGCCTCCAATTGGTCGAGCAGGTCATCGGCCTTCACGCCCTGGCCCTTGCGTCCGCTCACCTCCACATAAGGTTTCTTCGCGTCCTCCTCGGGAATCTCGTAGCCCATCTCCCGCGCGCAACGCGGCGTCAACGCCACGACGTTGTAAGCAAAATGCTTCAGGTGATCGGCCTGCTCGTTGTACCCAAGCGCGCGCAGCCCGGCCGCGACCACCTGCTGCGGATACGCCTGCCGCGAGTCAATCACGTTGAACACGTCGTGCGCCCGCCCGAATTGCGGCGCCCCCGGATCGCTCCGTTCGCCGGAAGTGACCCACGCTTCATGCCCGTCGGGATGCCGATGGAATCGCCGGTAGTAAAAATCGCGCTCGAGGAGTCCGAATTTCCAAAGGTGATGCGCGATGTCCTTGCCCACGTAAGTCACCGTGCCGTTCGAGCGCACGATGATCTTCGCCTCGGCCTGCTCCGGCGGTTCCTCGTCCTCCGCGGCCACACGATCCGAAGGAAGCTGCATCACCCAGCATCCCGCGGTTTTGCCCCCGGTCGAAAGTTGGATGGCGTTGCGCTGCTTGAGCATCTCAAACGCCGCGTCCCAGAATTTCAGGTGCAGGATTTCGCTTTCCTGCGACAGTAAATCGTAATCAATCCCCAGCCGGTCGAGTGTCTCCAGGTGGCAATGCACGATGGCGGTCGAAGCCAGCTCGCCCATGCGCGCCGCCTCGCCATGCCCCTCCTCGATTTCTTTCAGCGTGGCCGCGCGCAGCTCCAGCCGCGACTTGTCTTCCGCCAGGTACTGCGTCACGCGCGTGTACAAGTCCCAACACAGGTAATCGAATTTCGGCGCGGCAATCAGCTTGCGCACATCTTCGAGTGATTTCTTCTCCAGGTGCAGGAATCCGAGCACAACATCCGCCACCTGCACCCCGGTGTTATCAATATAGTTTTGCACCTCAACGCGCCGGCCGGAGTGACGCAGCAGCCGCGCAAAAGTGTCGCCCAGCACCGCATTGCGCAGGTGCCCGATGTGCGCTGCCTTGTTGGGATTGATGGAAGTATGCTCGACCACAGTCTTCAGCGCGTTAGCCGTGGGAGTCACCGCCTCGCGCCCGGCTCCCGCAGCCACGCTGCGAAAAAACGCCGCGCGGTCGAAAAACATATTCAGGTAGCCGCCCCCGGCCACCTCGATCTGCGCTACCCCCTCGATTGCTTTCAGCGAAGTGGCAATTTCCTGCGCCAGCCCCCGCGGCGGCTTCTTCAATAGTTTCGCCAGTTCGAAACAAAGTGGCGAAGCAGCCTCGCCCATAGCCAGCTTCGGCGGCCGCTCAATGACGATGGGCACGTCGGTCTTATAGCGTTCGCGGATGTGGTGCCGCAGCGCCTTGCGGATCCGCTCCTCAATGACTTTGTACACATGTCTCCTTACCGCCGAGATCGTCAGGGCACGACTTCAGTCGTGCCGTAAGCGCCGCCAAATAAATGCGGCTTCAGCCGCTGGGGTCACGCTGTTCCGCATCCTCGGCAGCCCTATCACCAGCAAAGAATCTCGCGATTATACACGTCGTCAGCGCAGGCTTTCGCAGTTTGCGGAGGCTGCGGGTTCTAGGCTGGTTTTGGTGGCACAGGCAATCCTGCCTGTGTGGTTTTCCGCTGCCCCCTCATCCGGCGCACCACCAGGTTTGCTTTCATCAAGCTATCTCATAAATACCCAGGCTGACGATCACACGCACCTCAGGGGTTGAAACCCCTGTAATCACGCTGCTTTTCGGCACGGCTAAAGCCGTGCCCTGACGAAACGCTATATATGAGATGACTTCATTTCAAATCTGAAATCTCCAATTTGAAATTGGCAGTTCATGCCGAAAATGCTTGACTCTCTGATTACTTTGTGGTAACTTACCTCTGACATGACCGAACTCCTCCAATCCGACTTCCAACACCCCGCGGACGCGGCATAGCCGCCCTCGCCGCCGCCCAAGCACTCACTTCCGAGCGAATTTCTAATCGTTACAATCCGAAATTAGAATCACCTCTAACTCATTCAAAACAAACGGTCGCCACCCGCTCTAATCGTTACAAATTTGCCGGGTGCATTTTCCGTTGTCCAGCCTGCGCGCCGATCTCCTTTGAGCCCTTCCGCTCCCCCCATTTGACACTCTCCAATCCCCAGACTAGTATCAACACTTCTCGTGCGTTGCCGGCGATTCGCCGGCAAAAGCCCATGAAAAGCATAGGGATAGCCTACTTCGACTGCTTCTCCGGCATCAGCGGCGACATGGTGCTGGGCGCCCTGGTGGACGCAGGCGCCGACCTGCGCGCCATCGAAGCGGACCTCCGCCGCCTGGGCCTTGAAAACTGGACCATTTCCGCCGAAAAAGTGAAGCGCGGCGCCATCTGGGCCACGCATGTGAAAGTCGAAACGAAGGAGGAGCACCACCACCGTGGACTCTCCATCATCTTGAAGCGCATCGAAGGCGCAAACCTCGCGCCCCGCGCCGCCGAACGCGCCAAACAGATCTTCACCCGCCTCGCCGAAGCGGAAGCCAAAGTCCACCAGGTGCCAGTCGAGCAGGTTCATTTCCACGAAGTCGGCGCGGTGGACTCCATCATAGACATCGTTGGCGCGGCCATCGGCTTCGAAATGCTCGGCCTCGACGAATTTGCTTGCTCCGCGCTCGACGTCGGCTCGGGACAGGTGAAAACAGCGCACGGCCTGCTGCCCGTTCCAGCCCCGGCGACAGCGGAACTGCTCCGCGGCGCGCCCGTCTATTCCAGCGGCATCGAGCGGGAACTGGTCACTCCGACAGGCGCGGCTATCGCGACCACGCTCGCGACGCAGTACAACGGAATTCCGGAAATGCATCTCCGCGCCGTGGGCTATGGTGCCGGCACCGCCGACCTGAAAGAAAAGCCCAACGTCCTCCGCCTGCTGATCGGCGAAAAACTGGGCAGCGAGACAGGCGAACATCTCGCCGGCCGCGCCGACCTGCCCGTCACGGTCATCGAAACGAATCTCGACGACATGAGCCCGCAGATTTACGGCTACTTCGCCGAAAAGGCCCTGGCCGCCGGCGCGTTGGATGTTTTTTCAGCGCCAGTGCAGATGAAAAAGAATCGTCCCGGCCTGCTGGTCACGCTTCTGAGCGAGCCTGGCAACGTCCCGCGCCTGGTGGACCTGATTTTCCGCGAGACCACCACTATCGGCGTGCGCACTCACGAAGTGCAGCGCCGCACACTCGACCGAGAACTCGTGCAAGTGACCACGCCGTTCGGTGACGTGCGCATGAAAATCTCGCGCATGAACGGCTCGGTGCTGAACGCCGCGCCCGAATTTGACGATTGCCGCCGCATCGCCGCGGAAAAGGGAATTCCACTGAAAGAAGTCATCGCCGCGGCAGCATTTGAATTTCAGCGGAGGCGCGAGGCGCAGAAATAAGCCATGGACAAGCCCGACGCCAAAAAATTCTACCTGACCACGCCGATTTACTACGCCAACTCGCGCCCGCACGTGGGCTCCGCCTACACCACCATCGTGTGCGACGTCATCGCGCGCTACAAGCGCATGTGCGGCTACGAAGTGGCCTACCTCACCGGCACGGATGAACACGGCGTAAACATCGAACGCGCCGCGGAAAAAGCCGGCGTGAAGCCCGCGGAACTGGTGGACCGCAACCAGAAAATATTTCTCGAGCTGTGGAAGCTGCTGGGAATTCAGTACACCCATTTCATCCGCACCACCGATACGCGCCACGCCCGCGCGGTGCAGAATCTGGTGCGCCGCACGCTGCGCCGCTCACCCAACGCGATTTATAAGGCGAAATACGAAGGCCGCTACTGCATCTACGACAATCTCTATGTCAGCGATACGCCCGAGCCCGCCGATTGCCCCACCTGCGGCCGCCCGGCAGAGCTCGTCTCCGAAGAAAATTATTTCTTCCGTCTCTCCGCGTATCAAAAGCCGCTGCTCGAGCTGTATGCCAAGAATCCCCAGTTCGTGCATCCCGATTTCCGTTTCAACGAGGTGAAAAGTTTCGTGGAATCAGGCCTGCGCGATCTTTCCATCAGCCGCAAATCCATCAAGTGGGGCATCCCCTGGCCGGACGATGAAGAGCACGTCTTCTACGTCTGGTACGACGCGCTGACCAGCTACATCAGCGGCATCGGCTTCGTTGACGGCGAGCATGACGGCCCCGATTTCCGCTACTGGCCGGCGGACATTCACGCCATGGGCAAGGAAATCATTCGCTTCCATGCCGTGTACTGGCCGGCGTTCCTGATGGCCGCGGGCGTAGAGCTGCCCAAGCAAATCTTTGCCCACGGCTGGCTGCTCTTCGAGCAGGAAAAAATGAGCAAGTCCAAGGGCAACGTCGCCTACCCCGAGCCTATCGTAAAAGTCCTCGGCAATGACGCACTGCGTTATTACCTGCTTAGAGCGGCGGCGTTCGGTCAGGACGGCAATTTTTCGCGAGACGCGCTGATCACGCTCTACAACGCGGATTTGGCGAACGGATTGGGAAATCTTGCAAGCCGTACTCTGTCGATGATTGATCGGTATTTCGGTGGCGTAGTTCCGCAGCCGTCCACATTTGAGCTGCCTCTAACAGCCGGTGGATTGAAGACATCGTGGCCGTGGTGGGCGAATGAGCTTCGGGCTGGATACGTGCAATTTGCCGACTGGTTGAATTTCAACGAATCTGCATCCTTTATTCCGCAATTTGTGGCTGCGGTGGACGGCTATCTGGTCAAAGAGGAGCCCTGGAAGAAGGCAGAAGACCAGTCAAAACGACAATCTGTTGCGGATGCACTCTACGCAGCCGCTGAGAGCCTTCGCATGATTGTAGTATTGGCGCATCCAGTGATCCCGGACGCGACACAGAAGGTTTGGGAGCAGCTCGGACAAACTGGCAAAATCTCTGATGTTCGAATCGACCAGTTACAATGGGGTGGTTTGAAGCCGGGAACACGAATCGGGAGACCCGAGGCCGTATTCCCGCGAGTGGAAAAAGAAGAAGCATCAGAAAGGATACGAGTGATGGAAGACGAAATTCGGAATCCGGCAAGCACTCAGCCCGCCGCGGCGGGCCCGACTTCGGCCAGCGCAGCGGGTGCAGGCGGAGCGGCAGCCGGAGCAGCACCTGCACCGGGGACGAAGATTACGATTGAAGATTTCTCAAAAGTTGAAATGCGCGTCGGTATCGTGAAATCGGCGGAAAAAATCGCCGGCGCGGACAAGCTGCTGAAAGTCATGGTGGACATCGGCGATGAAGTCCGCCAGGTGCTCGCCGGCATCGCCATGTATTACACGCCGGAAGAACTCGTCGGACGCAAGGTCGTGGTAGTCGTGAACCTGGCGCCGCGGAAAATGCGCGGCCAGGAATCAAACGGCATGATTGTCGCGGCGTCGGTGGGGCCGGAAGGAAAGCCGGTACTCGCGACGTTCACCGAAGATGTGCCGGCAGGAGCGCGGTTGAAGTAACCATGCAAATCATCGACTCGCACGCGCACCTGGAGTTTCCGCAGTTCGATGAAGACCGCCCGGCGGTCCTCGAACGCGCGCGCGCCGCGGGTGTCGAGACCCTGCTGGCCATTGGCAGCGGCACAGGGCCGGATCGGCTGAACGCCGCCATCCCTTTTGCCGAGGAGAACGACTGGATTTACGCCACGGTGGGAATTCATCCCCACGAAGCCAAGCTCGCAACCGAAGAACATTTCCAGCGCCTCGACGAGCTGGCGCGACATCCGCGGGTGATCGGCTGGGGCGAAATCGGGCTCGACTATTACTACGATCATTCGCCGCGGGAAGCGCAGCAACAGGTTTTTCGCCGCCAACTGGGACAGGCCCGTGCGGCCAAGCTGCCCATCATTATTCATTGCCGCGACGCGTGGACGGATTGCCTCGACATGCTGGAGCAGGACTGGCGCCCGAGCGGCCTCGGCGGAATTTTGCACTGCTTCACCGGCACGCTCGAAGATGCGCGCCGCGGCCTGGACATGGGATTCATGGTTTCCTTCGCCGGCAACGTGTCCTATCCGAAGATGCAGAACCTACGCGACGTGGCGCGCGAGCTGCCGCTGGAGCGGCTGTTGACGGAAACGGATTCCCCGTTTTTGCCGCCGCAGGGGAAGCGCGGAAAACGGAACGAGCCGGCGTTTGTGGTGGAGGTAGCGCAGGCGTTGGCGAATGTGAGAAACTTAGCCAGCGATGAATTTGCCGCCACAACCGCGGCGAATTTCAGGAATTTTTTCCGGCTTGGGCCCATGAGCACGTCGGCCCAGCCAAGGTGACCGCCAGGATGGCTTTCGCTGTCCAGATGGCACGAGGGATTTTTGACCTGGTTCGCGAGGACCTGGTCCTCGTAGAGCGGGAAATCACCGCGCAGAGCGCCGGCGCCATCGAGCCGGTGTCTCAGATTTCAACGTATCTTCGCGAAGGCGGCGGCAAGCGGCTGCGTCCGGCGCTATTGCTGTTGGCCGCGGGAGCCTCCGGTTACCGCGGAGAAAGCGCCATCCGGTTGGGCGCGGTGGTGGAGTTGATTCACAGCGCCACGCTGATTCACGACGATGTGATTGACGGCGCCAACACGCGCCGCGGGCGTCCCAGCGCCAATGCTCGCTGGGGAAATCACATGGCCGTGCTGGCCGGCGACTGGCTGTATATGCAGTCGTTCGAAATGGCGCTGCGTGAGCGGAATTTCGCCATCCTCGATATTCTGATTGATCTCACGCAAAGCATGGTCGAAGGCGAGCTGCTGCAGTTGACCCGGCTGGGACGAATTGATCTGACCGAAGCGGACGCGACGGAGTTGGCCTACCGCAAGACCGCCTGCCTGTTCAGCGGTTGCTTGCGATTGGGAGCGGTCCTTGGGCAGCAGCCAAAAGTCATTGAAGACGCGATGGCGGAATATGGCCGCAACGCCGGGCTGGCGTTTCAGTTGGTGGACGACCTGCTGGATTTTACCGCGTCTCCGGAACAATTGGGGAAGCCAGTGCTGAGCGATTTGAAAGAGGGCAAGGTGACGCTGCCGTTGATTTTTGCGCTCGAAGCGCGTGGCTCACTGGCAGCCGCGGATGGGGACGGGCACAGCAGCAAGGGCGCGAGCAGCCGGGCGCTGGTTGCGAAAGTTCTCGAAGAACGCGGATTCATGAGTGTGCGGCCGGAGCAAATCACCAAGCTCGTGCATGAAACGGGCGCACTCGATCGCGCTGCGAATTTAGCGCGAGATTACGTTAGCCGCGCGAAGGCGGCATTGGCCGAGTTGCCGGACAGCGATTATCGGCGCGCGCTGATGGCCGTGCCTGATTTCATCCTCGCACGCGAAAATTGATCCTCGGCGCAGCTGGCCGGCGCCGAAGTGCCCACATTAGTAGTGAAATCTCCAGCGAAACTCCACGTAGATTTCCCGCGGATCGTTATAGTGAAATCCTCCGAAGGTTTGGCTGTTGTCGATAAGCAAGTGGCGATTAGCGACATTGAGCGCGGTAATTGCTATCGAGTAGTTCTCGCCAAATGATTTTCCGACCGTAGCGTCGAACGTCGTGTGTCCCGGCAAATAAGCATTCGGAACCGCTGGCGGTTTGAACGCTCCATTGGTGAAGCCGGATCCGTAATATACGTTGGACGACGCATACGTGCGCCACGGGAGGCTGACGTCGAAGCCGGCATCCAGAGTATTCCGCTGGTCGTGGTCCAGCGGCACATAGTTCGGTCCGAGGGAGCAGTCCGCGGGAATGGTGCAGACCAGGCCGCCGGTGATGCTGCCGCGGGCCTTGGCGACCTGATTGGAATAGGCGAGATGCACCTGCCCGCGATTCCATAGCCGTGGCGAGCGTATGGTCAGCTCCCAGCCGCGAATTAGAGCGCCGTCAAACGTGACCGGGAAGAACAGATTCGATTCGCCTATGTTGTTGTGGTCGAAGAAATTTCTGGCGCGCGTTTGAAACGTGTCGGCGTCAAAGACCCAGCCGTGAACGGGGACGGTGACGCCAAATTGATGCTCCTCGTCTCGTTCCCCATGCAAAGGCACGAAATTCAGGTTCTGACTAGTCACAAACTGAAGCAGAGGGCCGGACGCGGTAATCAGCGGCGGCGGTTGGTAATAGTGGCCGTAAAACGCGCGGAAGACCCAGTGGACGCGCGGAAGTTGCACGGCCACACCGAAACGCGGGCCGGCCGCGTTTTCTTGGATGTCGCCGTTGAAATGGGTAAGGCGGACTCCGGCCATCAGTGTGAGCCAGGAAGTCGGCTTGAATTTGTCGTCGAAGAAGCCCTCGACAATTCCACCAGTCCTCAATTCGCGGTCGGAGAAATTCATACTGCTCTGGTCATTGAATAGCACCCTCAGGAATTGATGGTCGTGCTGACCGAAGCCGTAGATTCCCGCTTGAAAATCGTTCTTTGCGAATTTGGTGTTGAACGTGGACTGCAAGCCGGCATAGGCGGAGTTGTGATGGTCCGTCGTACTGATCGGGAAATCCTTCAGGCCGCCATCCAGGTTCGCGCTGTTGAAATGGTAGAAGGGCGAAACAGTGACATAAATGTTGGGGTTGATCGTGCGCACCCAGGAAAAGTTAACGAAGGCATCGGCTTCATGCTGTCCGTCGTGAATCGAGCAGGTCGATCCCGCAACGACAGTCTGGGGACAAACGGACTGCTGCTCGAAGTTGTTGGGGATCTGGTAGTAATCGCGGCGCAGTGACGTGACCAGACGGAACTGATTTTTGGCATCGCGGTTGAAAAGCAGCGAGGCGTATCCGCCGAAGCCATTTTCGGAATCGCGGAGAACATCTCCCACCGGCGTCTGCAATCCGTAGTTGCTGCGATTGAAATTGAGACTGGTGAAATAGGCAAAACGGTTGGTGTGACTGCCGAAGTTCACCTGGTCGTTGGTCTGGTAGAAATTTCCGAGGCTGCTCACCAGCTCGCCTTCATTGTTGCGCTCGAATCCACTGCGTGGCACAACGTTGAAGACGCCATAGGTGCGGTCGCCATATTCGGCACTGTAGCTGCCGCGCTGGATCTCCAGGTAATCAATATCTTTGGGATCGAATTGCGGGCCGACGTTCGAGGCGATGTTCGTGTTGGGGATGGGGACGCCATCAACCATCCAACTGACCTGATGACCACCGCGAACGTGCAGCTGATCGTGTACGGTGTAAGCGCCGGGAACGAAATTCGTGATCATTTGCAGGCTGTTGGTGCGATCCGTGCCGGGCGTCAATTGAATGTCGCGCCGGCTGACGAGAGTTTCCGGTGTCGCCGTGTCCGGGCTGGCAATGGCCTCGTCCGCCTCGGCCGATACGACCGTGGTCTGTGTGACCGGGGCCAGTGCCAATTGAAAATGCAGGACTGGAGAAGTGGAGGAAGCCACGGTCACCGATTTTTGCGTATCGGAAAATCCTTTGCGGCTGACCGTAACTACGTATTCCCCAACGGGAACCTCTGAAAAGGTGAATTTTCCCTCTGCGTCTGTCTGCGTAACCTGGAACCAGTCGGAGGTAGCTGATTTCACCTTTACATCAGCCCCAGCAATTGGCCGATGCTGCGGATCATGCACGATTCCAAGAATGCCGCCGAAAATCGTAGCTCCGAAGAGCGATCCCATCAGCAAAAGAAATACGGCGCAAAATAAATACCTGAGCCAGCGCATCCAAACGCTCCTTGTGGATTGTGGAATTCAGCGTGGGGAGGTGCGCTTAGGCGCGAGGAGGTTCAAAGGGAGCCGAAAGGTAGCCGGCAGCGAGGGTGTATGCGGCGGAGATCAATTTACTTCCGGACAATTGAGGCTGCGCAATTGAGGCCACGTCAGACGGCGCCGTAGGCGCGACGGGGGCAAGCAGGCTATAGTCCTGCCCCGGATAACTGGATCGCATGGAACAGCCACACTTCTTCGCCACAGCGCTATGGCTGCACATGGCGCCAGGAGTTTGTGCCTTCTCCGATGGAGAATGGTTACGCCCGGAATGCGAGCCATGCAAGAGGCAACACGAACGGGTGCAAGCCGCTGACTCCAGGGAAAGCGAGCGGGCCAGTAGCGCCAACGGCGTTGCCAGCAAGGCGAGGACAACTATCACAGCCTGAGCTCGACGCATCGCCAGCTAGGGTATCACAATCCCATGCACGGTTTGTCTCTACTCCGCACGGCCATCGACGATTGGAATTTTTTCCCAGGACATGCATTTGCGTCTGGGAAAACTTCGCGTTAGGCTCAAAGCGCAATGCTGCCGTTCAAGCTGATTTATCACCATGGCTACGACCTGAACCTCGGCGCGCATGTATTTCCATCACAGAAATATCGCCTGGTGCACGACCAACTGCTGAATGACGGGCTGGCGAGCGAGGAAGATTTCCTGCAGCCGGCGCCCGCGGCTGACGAGGACGTGCTGCGAGTCCATTCGCAGGAATACGTGCACAAACTCAAGACCGGAACATTGTCGCACACGGAAATCATGCGCCTCGAAGTGCCTTACTCCGAGAAATTGATGGAAGCCTGCTGGCTGGCTGCAGGCGGCTCGATTCTGGCGGGCAGACAAGCTCTTGCGGACGGGTGGGCGGCCAGCATTGGCGGCGGCTTCCATCACGCATACCCCGATCATGGCGAAGGCTTCTGCGTGATCCACGACGTGGCCATTGCCGTTCGCCGCCTGCAAGCGGACGGCGCGATTCGCAAGGCCATGGTCGTGGACACGGATGTTCATCAGGGTAACGGGACGGCGGCAATTTTCCGCAGCGACGAGCAGGTGTTCACACTCTCGATTCATCAGGAGAACAATTACCCGTACCCGAAGCCGCCCTCGACAGTGGACATTGATTTGCCCGACGGCATCGGCGATGACGACTATCTCGCAATTCTGGAAAGGAATTTGCACCGCGCCTTCGACGAATTTTCGCCCGACCTTTTATTTGTTGTGGCAGGCGCGGATCCATACCGGGAAGATCAACTGGGCGGGCTTTCGTTGACGATCGAGGGGCTCGCGCGCCGCGACGCTCTGGTGCTCAACTACGCGCGGCGAAATCAAGTGCCAGCGGCCATCACTCTCGCAGGCGGCTATGCTCGCGACGTCAAGGACACTGTGCGGATTCACACCAACACGATTGCGGAAGCGAACCGCGTAGCGCAGCGGCCCGGCTGGCGTCCCGCTCCAGTCCCCAAATGAGTCACGCCTTTGCGGGACGGACGGCGAAATTTACTTTGGCGGTGCAAGCGCAGATTGAATTGCCGTCACCAATGATCCCGTGAATCCCTCGGGCGAGTAACCGTTCACGCGATACGCAATTTTTCCATTCGAATCCAGGATCACCACAGTCGGCAGGGATGTGACCCCCAGGAAATCATCCAATCCGTCGGCGTAAACGACAGGCAGATCCCAATTCACTTGGGCGAGAAATGGCTTCACGAAAGTCTGATCCTCATCGGTATTGACCGCGAAGAACAAAATATTCTCATTTCCTGCATACGCTTTGGCCACCTGCACGACCAGCGGCTCCAATTCCCGGCAAGGACCACACCAGGTGGCCCAAAAACTGAGCACAGCGATTTTCCCTTTCAACGGCTCGAGCGCAACAGGCTTGCCATCGAGATTGCTCAGGACGAACGCATACACGTCCTTCGATTTTTTATTTCGCGCGGCAGGCCCCGGATTTGCCGGAGGTGCGGTGAGCCGGTCGTAGGCTGCCAGAATTTCCTCGCCCAGCCCCCGTTCGCTGCCATGCAGCTGAACCCACAGATTTCCCAATTTCCAGCGCACTTCGCGGCGATCCACTCTTCCGCCGGGGCCATCTTCGGGAAGAACGAAGGCATAGGTGTAATGTTCGATGGCGGTAGTGTGCTCGTTCCGCATCTCGGCGACCTCACCGAGAGCCTTTGCCGCGGCGGCATTCGGCCGGATGGCAAAACTGAGACTCAGATCCTGGGCGGAGGCGTCGAATTTATGTTGCGATTGTTCCACCTGCCCGCGCAGAAAATAGAGCGCGGCGCGGAGATTGTCGCGGTGCGATTGCCAATCGGCCAGCGACGTGCGAGCGGGGCGCTCATCCGGCTTGGATTTTTCAATGCGATCGATCACCCGGGTCAGATAGCCATTGGCGCGCGTCAGACTCGGGGGATCGCCCTGCTGGCGGAGCAGACCCACGGCGGTCATCATCATTTCGGAGTCGTCCGGCTGGACGGCAATAAGGCGCTCGGCAAAATCGAGGGCGCATGGATTGTCGTGAAGCTGCTCGCAGGATTCGACCAGGGCGCGGTAGACGCCCGCCCTTCGCGGTGAATCGGGAAAGCGCTGCAGGTATTCCTTCAGGTTGCGAACCTGAGCGGCGCGGTCGTTCCCCGCGTTGGCGAGAGCCTTTTGCAATTCCATTTCTGCCTCGGCATCGCCCCGAGCAATTGCATCTGCGGATGATTTGGATTGAGATGATGCGGAAGAGGAGCTTTGACCGAACGCAGCGAATGTCAGCGAAAAAACCGCGCTGGCAGCGAATGCCAGGCGGACGGCTATCAACATGGTGCCATTCTACCGCGGAACCTCAGATGAGAAAGACTCGTTCAGAATCGGCAGGGAATCTCAACGCAGCGCCACGTTCCCGGAAGTTGTTTCCACTTCGACGCGCGCCTTGCCATCTCCGATGCGGGCGCGCAACGCATGTTTCCCGGCCGTCCCTTCCAAGACGACTGGAATGGCGGCGTTAATTTCGCCGGAATTGGTTTTCGCGTAGAAGCGCAGGCTGGCATTGGGAGAAACATGCAGTGAAACGTTTCCGGATGAGGCGTGCAGGTCCCAATACGTGGAGGCTTGCGGATCGCCGGCTACTTGAATTTGCCCGGAGGCGGTCCGCAGGCGCAGGTCCGATTGCGCGCCGGCCACGTTGATGGCTCCGCTGCCCGTGGATGCGACGGTATTGCCGGAGGTATTCGCCAACTGAATGGCCCCGGATCCGGCCAAAAGCCGGACTTCGCCGCGCGTGTTCGCCAGATGGATGTCTCCCGAACCCGCGGTCGCTTGAACCTGGCCCTGGACCGAGGCGACCTGCACGTCGCCGCTGCCCGTAGTCAGTTGCACCGCACCGGAGACATTGGCGACAGCAATTTTGCCCGAGCCGGCTGTGATGCCCACGGGCCCGGCGATTCCGCTCACGTCAATATAGCCCGAACCGGCAGTCGCACGGACCTGCGTGTCCGGAGGCGCGCTGATGGTGTAGTGGATGGTCAGGTTATGCGCGTGCATGCCTGAAGCACCGACGCGGATAAAATTGCCTTCCTGCATAAATGGCGGATTCGCTTCGAGCTCTGCAGTCCTTTGCCGGGCGCCGTGCACGGACCAGGATCTCAACTTAAATTCGGCATGGATGCGAACTTCACCCGGTTGGCCGCTGGTAACAATGGTATTGCCGCTGCCATTGGTTATATCCAGATGAACCGGCCCGTCCACCTTCAGCGTGCGGTCAATCGTGCCGCGCGAGCCGGCCGGCGCCATGCAACCGGATATGCTGGCAGCGAGGGCGATGACCGCGAGTGCAGCAACGTGCAGCGAGAAGCGGCGATGGATCGAGTCTCGAATCATTTTCATAAGCCGGCCGACCATTCGATTCCGAGTGCGTCCTCCTCAAATGGATATACGAAATCGCGAAATAAGAAGTTCCCAAACCACGCGCGTCGCGGCGTTGGCCAATCCGTCATTCGCCACCACCGGCCATGCCCTTTGCGCGAAGAAGGGAATTGAGCGAGCCCTGGCGATATCCCTCGAGATCCAGTGTCACGAACGCAAAGCCAAGTTCTTTCAGCCGCGCGGACATGTGTTGCGCCATCTCTACCTCAAGGCCTCGCGCCAGCTCTTCTGGCGCCAGCTCAATCCGCGCCACCTCGCCATGCACGCGCACGCGGAATTGGTGGAAGCCCAGCAGGCGCAGCACTGCTTCGGCGCGCTCGATTTTTTTGAGGATCTCCGGCGTCACTTGCGTGCCGAAGGGAACACGGGAAGAAAGGCACGCGGAGGCGGGCCGGTCCCAGGTAGGCAGCCCGGCCAGGCGCGAGAGCTCGCGAATTTCCCCTTTCGTCAAGCGAGCGTCAAGAAGCGGCGTGAGAACGCTGTGCTCGTGAGCGGCGCGGTGACCGGGGCGGAAATCCTGGGTGTCTTCCGCGTTGATGCCGTAGGCGATAGCGCCAATGCCGCGCTCGCGGGCAAGAGATTCCATTTGAACGAAAAGTTCGTCCTTGCAGTGGTAGCAGCGGTCGGCATTGTTGGCCACGTACAGCGGGTTTTCGAATTCGCGCGTCTCGAGAAATTCGTGCTGCAAACCTACAGCTTGGACAAATGACTCCACCTGCGCACGGTCGTAGGCGGAGAAGCTTGCTGAAAGCGCGGTGACGGCAATGGCGCGCTCTCGCAGCGTGGTGTGCGCGGCCCAAGCCAGGTAGGCGGAATCAGCCCCGCCGGAGAGAGCCACCAAAACTGAATCGAGCTGCCGCAGCGCGCTGAACAGACGAGTCTGCTTTTCAAGGGCGGAGATCTCTTCGCTCGCTTTTACCGGCGCCGCAATCGGTATCAGTTTCTCGTTCATCACGCGCGCAGTATAGCGCATCTCCTCCTACTGAAAATCGAGCAGCACCTCGACCGTCCCGGTCCTCGGATTTGTTTCCAGGAAATGTCCGATTTTGTCGTAATGCACCGGCAGCCCGACAAAAGCCTGGGGAATTCCGCTGGAGATGAATTGATCGTACACGCTTCGATCAAACACAGCGCCGCGAACAATGTTCCAGGCGTTGCGAATTCGACGCTCACCTTCGAGTGACAAGCCGGTAATGACCAAATTGGCCATGCGATATTGCTGCCCCTCGGTGATGGTCACAACGAAGGACACGCGCCCACCCGCGTCGTCATACGACGAAGCGATGTCGAGATTCGTATCAAGGTAGCCGGACTTCGCATACAGGTCGCGCACATGTTCCAAGGTCAGCTCCAGCCGGTTGCCGTTGGCCACCTGCCCCGGCATCAACACGATTGATTTGTCCAACTCGGCCGAGGGAAGGATCGTGTTGCCTCTCCAGGTGATGCCGCCGAATGTGTAAGCGGGTCCGGGTTCGATGGGTACATACACCACCACACTGTCCGGTAGCGGCTTCGTGGGGTTGCCCGTGAAGCCGGCGGTGACGGGTCCGAACTTCACGCGCAGGAATGCGTGCGCCAGGTAGACGGGGCGAACCTGCTCAAATTCGAAGAGCTCCACGGCGGCGCGGGAGTACGGCTTGCCGATAAGATCCACGACGCGTTCACGAATGCCGTGGTCATCCCTGGCCAGTGCATCGCTGAATTCCATGGCGCCGACTTTCAGCGCAGTGCTCTCGATGCGGAACTGTTGCACGCGTTTCTCACCGCCCGGAAGCGTCACCAGCTTGTGCGATACGACTCCGCCGACACCGCGCGCAGCGAGAAGTTGCAGAAGAGCGGAATCCATAGCGTCGAGAATGGCGCCGCCCTCCGGAGCGGTGCCGCCGAACAAGGGGACAGATGCCTTGATGGCTGCGCTCAACTCCGCGTCACTGAATCCCGGGAAATTGTCGAACTGGACCGGCACGGCGGGAGCATCCACCACCAGAAATTCAATTTTCACGCCGCCGGGAAGCGAACTGAAGCGGTATTGCACATCCTCGAACACCCCCAGCGCGCCGAGCGAGTTGGCGGCAGCCTGGATGTCCTCGCGGGTGATCATGCTGCCGCGGTGCAGGCCGGACGCGGAGGCAATCTGCTCGCTTGAAAACTTCTGCGAGCCGGTGGCGGAAACTGACAGGAGATGGTCGGCGCCCGATTTCTCGCCGGACTGCGCGGCTGGAGTCAGATGTGCGCGGACCGGAGCAATTGCCAGCAACACGAGCGCTACCACTCGGGCGAAGCGCGAATTAGTGAACCACGATGTGCAAGTCAACACTGGAGTTCTGCCTGTCGATTTGTGGCTTAATTTCAATATTGGCTTTCAAGACGCCGAAATCGTGAAGCGTCTGCGGAGCGATCTTGTTCATGAAATTAGTGGCGAAGGAATCGTCAAATATGTCTCCCGGTTTCAAGGTCCATTTTTTAATCAAGGCCAATGCGACCATGTCGGCGAGGCCGTCGAAATGCACCTGGCTGATGCGGAATTGCGGTCCTTCGATAACGGAAAATTTGTAGGTGGCCAGGCGCTCGCTGTCATTTAGGTCCACGTTGGAGCGCACCGATGCTTCAATGTAACCGCGCTGACCATAGGCGTGCCGGATAGCATTCAGGCCCGCATCAATCTTGGACTCGTCGGCTATTTCGCGGGGTTGCATGGCCAGCAAGCGATCCAACTCAGCGGGAGTAAACTGCCGGTTCCCGGACCATTCGGCTTTCTCCCAGAAAAATTCCGGACCTTCGGTAACCGAAAGCGTGACAGCTATATCGTAAGCCGTCGCCTCGCTGTTCTTGTTAAGAATGGCGGCCTGCGGGTCCGCGAAGCCGGCGCGCAAATAGCCGTGATGGTGATACAGCGGCACCAATCCGCCGGAAGCAAATAGAGCCACCCCGCTGATGAAATAATCCCGGCCAATAATCTGCGAGGACGCCGCGCGCAAATCAGCCGCAGAGACGGCCGAGGCTCCCGGAAAATCCACGGAGCGGATGGGCAACGAGATTCCCTTGACGGTATACAGGATGGCATTTACGGGCTGACCTACGGCGGGTGCGACGGGAATGGAATCAACATCGCCCGGTATGCCATTCGAGCGAAGCAGATCCCGGAGTGCGGCACGGACCTCCTCTGTCGTGGTGCCACTCTCAGGAATGACCCCGGCATAAAAGGCCACGCGGGAGCGCAGAGTTCGATCGAGCTGCGAATCGGAAAACCAGACGAAGTTATCGAAGCGGCAGGGAAGTACGTGACGGGTTTCCTTGACTTGAAACTCGACGGTGAGTTGATTTTGGCTGGTGGTGTAGCGGAATGAAACAGTTTCAAAGGCGCCTGATTCTCCCAGTCGGTTCGCTGCAGCGCTCAATTGCTCGTGACTGACCGGCTCGCCCATCTTGAGTCCGGTGGCGCGGGCGACTTGGGCATCAGCGAAGCGATCGAGCCCTGTGAAATGAATCGCTGCCAGCCGGGTACTTTGCTGTGCTTGAGAAGTGTGAGTGGGAGGCAGAGAAAATAAAAACGCGGCGAAGGACACGAACGCCGCTGCTTTTTTGCAGAGGTGAGCGGCGCGCATGATGGGCAGCCTACTCGACCGTGACCGATTTGGCCAGATTGCGCGGCTGATCCACGTCGCAGCCGCGGCGCACAGCGATGTGATAGGCCAGCAGTTGTAGCGGAACGATTTCGAGAATGGGAGCCAGCAGCTCCGGCGCCGGGGGAATTTCGATGACGTGGTTGGAGGTGTCCCGCGCCAGGCGGTCGCCTTCGGTGACCACGGAAATCACGATGCCGTCGCGCGCCTTCACTTCCTGCAAGTTCGAAACGGTTTTCTCGTAGCGCGTCATGGACGAGGGGTCGGACTCATCGCGCGTGGCGATGACCACCACGGGAAGATTTTCGTCAATCAACGCATTGGGTCCGTGCTTCATTTCTCCGGCGGGGTAGCCCTCCGCGTGAATATAGGAAATTTCCTTGAGTTTCAGCGCGCCTTCGAGCGCAATGGGGTAGTGAATCCCGCGGCCGAGATAGAGAAAATCGGTGTGGCGGAAGAACTGGCGGCCCAACTCTTCGAGTTCGGCGTCGCGCTGCAAGATGGATTCAATCTTGTGCGGGATGCGCGTCAGCTCCTGCATCAGCAGTTTCGCCTGAGCAGGTCCGAGCTTTCCGCGCGTCTGCGCCAGATAGAGCGCCGTGAGCATCAGCGCGGTCAACTGGCCGGTGAAAGCCTTGGTGGAAGCCACGCCGATTTCCGGGCCGGCGTGGGTGTAAATGGTGCCGCTCGCTTCGCGCGTGAGCATCGAGCCGACCACGTTGCAGATGGCCAGAATTTTCGAGCCCTTGGCGCGCGCCTCGCGCTGCGCCGCCAGCGTGTCGGCCGTTTCTCCGGACTGGCTGATGGCAATGGTCAGCGCAGATTTGTCGAGAATGGGATCGCGGTAGCGGAACTCGCTGCCGTAGTCCACTTCGACGGGAATCTGCGCCAGGCGCTCGATCATGAATTTGCCGGCCAGCGCGGCGTGCCAACTGGTCCCGCAAGCGACAATTTTTACCGACGAAAAATTGCGGAACTCCTCCTCGCTGATGTCCATTTCATCCAGAAAGATTTTCCCCGTTTCCTGGGAAATTCTTCCCAGCAGCGTGTCGCGCACGGCGCGCGGCTGCTCGAAAATTTCCTTCTGCATGAAATGCTTGAACCCGCCCTTTTCCGCCATGATGGGGTCCCAGGTGATGTGCTGCACCGGCGGCTTCAGCGAGCGGCTTTCGAAATCAATCAGGCGCACGCCCTGGGGCGAGAGGATGGCGATTTCGCCGTCGCCCAGGAAAAAGGCTTCGCGCGTGTGCATCAGGATGGCGGGAATGTCGCTGGCGACGAAGAATTCATTCTGCCCCAGGCCCACAACCACCGGCGGGCCCATGCGCGCGGCGACAATCTTCTGCGGATCGCGCGTGGACATGGCCACCAGCGCATAGGCGCCGCTGAGGACTTTGACCGTCTTCAGCACCGCTTCTTCCAGCGGGACATTCTTGGAATACTTTTCGATCAGGTGGGCGATGACTTCGGTGTCCGTTTCGGTGACGAACTTGTGGCCCTCTTCGATCAACTGGTGCTTCAACTCCAGATAATTTTCGATGATGCCGTTATGCACCACCACTACTTCGCCGGTGCAATCCCGGTGCGGGTGGGCATTTTCTTCCGTCGGCCGTCCATGAGTGGCCCAGCGCGTGTGGCCCAGGCCGTAAATGCCGTCGAGCGGAGTGATGCGGATGGACTCTTCCAGATTGCGCAGCTTACCGGAGGCGCGGCGAACTTCCATCTTGCCGTTTTGGCCCACCACGGCAATGCCCGCGGAATCATAGCCGCGGTATTCCAAGCGGCGCAGGCCGTCGAGGATCAGCGGCACCACGCGCTTAGGGCCGATATATCCGACTATTCCGCACACAGCGGTTCTCCTGCGGCATGCCATTTTGATGCCGGCTCCGGCAGCCGTGACTTAATCAGCGTAGCACAATTTGCGCGAGCCGCGACCCATGTCCGCCGACCCGTGACGTGTGAGGAAGGCGTGCGGCCGAGGAGTCGCGCGTATCTCGAAATTGCTGATGTGTTGCGATTAGAAAAACTTAAGCCTAGTTTTCTCATAGAGTTGCGCCAAATTCTAATTTCGGGATGTTGCGAATAGAATCGCGGTACGCCAGCAGTCTGCGACTTGCGCCCCGTGACCTGCGAGGAACACAAACACCCGAGGAAGCGTGCAAAGCCGCCGATGGCCGAAGTGTGACGAGTAGAAAAATTTAAGCCATGGATATTCAGGAGGTTAGCCGAAATTCTACTTCCGGGATGTGACGAGTAGACTTTGAGGGCGACGGCGGGCAGGTGCTGTGCTCTTCTCTCGGTCGGGAGTTTGTATTGATACCGCGCTCGTTCGTGGCCACTCCTCATTCAAGAATTCTCCAGCCTTAGCTTTTCACCAACTTATGCAGAGGGCAATGGTACTCGGCGGTGCCTTTAGGGGGCGGACGGGAGAAATCAGTCGAGAATTTCGAAGCGGAATTCTTCGATGATGGGATTGGTGAGGACGTCCTTGGCGATGCGTTCGACCTGGGATTTGGCTTCGTCGCGGTTCAGGCCGTCGAGCTGGAGGACGAAAAACTTTCCCTGGCGGACGTCTTCGACTTTGGAGTAGCCGAGAGAGGCCAGGGCGCGTTGAATGGTTTGCCCCTGCGGATCGAGCACCGTGGATTTGAGCATGACCCAGACGTGAGCCTTCATTGTCTCGATTTCCAATATCAGGGAACTTCAGGGGCTAAAGCCCGTTTGCTTCGCCTGATCTAATGTCGCGGTTGAAACCGCGACCTACAACTACGGCGTTCTTCGGCATCGCGCCCCAAATCAAAACCGCAACTCACAAAGCCCTCAGCGGCTAAAGCCGTAGCGCCATTTCCTTCGCATCGGCACGACTAAAGTCGTGCCCTGACGGGGATCGCGCGGGAATTATAGCAGCCCCGCGGATTTTGCAGCGGAGCGAAATTCGTCGAGCATCTTGCGCTTGTCTTCCGGCGGAAGGAACGAAGCGCTGAAACTTTGCTCGGCAAGCAGGGCGAGTTGCTGGCTAGAGAGACCGAGGGCGGCTGCGCGCGAGTACTCGGCAACCAAGTCGGTGTGGAACATGGCCGGATCGTCTGTGGAAAGAGTAACGGTAAGGCCCTGCTTGACGAATTTCGCGAGCGGGTGATCGGCAATTGTCGCGTCCGGTTTCTCTGCCTGCTTGGCGAGGGCGCCGGTGCATATGTTGCTTGTCGGACATACCTCCAGAGGAATACGCCGCGCGGCAAGAAATTCCGCCAGGGCCTCGTCGCGCATCACCGCCAGCCCGTGGCCGATGCGTTCGGCGCTCAGTAAATCAATCGATTCGCGAATCAATTCCGGGCCGCCCACTTCACCCGCGTGACACACCAGGTGCAGGCCTGCATTGCGCGCGTGGTCGAACGCCGGGCGGAAATTGATGGTCGGGCCGGCCAGCTCGTCGCCACCCATACCGAAGGCCACGACGCCGAGGCGCTGCAGTTGCGAAGCGGTGCGCGCCACTTCCACGGCCGCGTCGGGACCGAACTGGCGCGTGGCGTCGAGGATCCAGGCCAAGCGCAGGCGCGCGAAAGGGACACTCTTGGCCGTCTCCTGGATGGCGGTGAGATTGGCTTCGACGTTTTGCATGCGGCGATGCATCACACCGGCGGCGATGGTCACTTCCGCGCACACGACATTCTGGCGCAGCAGCTCTTCAGCCAGGTGGCGAGTGATGATGGCGTAGTCCTCCGGGTCGCGGAGGAAAGACGTGACCCACTTGAAGGCTTCGAGAAATCCGGCAAAATCGGAATAGTTGTAGCGCGCGATGACGTCCTCGAGTTTCACTCTTACGCCGTGGCGGGCAGCCAGGGCGACCAGGGTGTCCGGCCGGACAGAACCTTCCAGATGGACGTGCAGTTCTGCTTTTGGAAGGGCGTCAATCGCGGTCGGCGTGCGAGAAGTTTCCGTAGTCACAGGATCCTATTGAGACGGCAACTGCGGCCGCCCGGCGTTAATCCAAGCGGTCATCCAGTAGGAGCCCAAGTCCGTCGCGGCGTCGGTAAGTTGGCGGACCAGCACGGCGCCGGCCTGCGCGTAGAAGCGGTCGTAATATTCGTCCTTGTACCCGGCCAGACCCAGGTGCGCACGGAGGTCCGCCAGCAAAATATTTTCGAGCCAGGAGTGACCGCTGAGCGCCATCTCAAAGGCGTGATCCGTGGGATCGTGAATGAACACGGCTTCGTTCGGGCGCACGAAAAAGAAAAGTTGGTAACGATCCACCAAGCCGGTGCCGAAGCGGCTGTTCACGCCCGGCTGGCCGGAGAGCTTACCGTCGCTGTTCATGGTGGTGTTGAAGGGATCATGAGCGGCGGCCACGAAGTGCGCTAGGTTTGCCGCTACCAGCTTTGCTTCGCCCCAATTGCGGTCGCGGAATGCATCGGTCAGGCGCTTGTTCAACACGCCGATCTGCCAGGGGAGCAGGCCGTAAGTGTCCAGCTTGTGTTTGGTGTATTTGGAAACGGCGGCGTTGTATTCCCGCGGAAGAGCGCTGAACGGGAACTGGCCGTAGTGATCGAGCTGGATGAACATGTTGCGCTTCTCTTGGGGATTTTTCGCCGCGGCATCATCGGGATCGTTGACGTGCTGGACGATGAATTGGCGATTGGCTTCGAAAAACGGGCGCATTTCATCCGGGAGAGTGTCCACGGCTTTGTTGGCGATGAGGCGATCGGCGTTGTCGCCCCAGCCGAATGATGCGGGCAGAACAAGAAGAAGGACCAGCAATCCCGCAGCGATGTAGTGCCGGCGACGCATCAATTCTTTCCCTTGATCGCGCCGCCTGCCGCGGCACTTTCGATGGCGAGTTCGCTGTGGCGGCGGCCGTAGAAATAATATAGGCACAAGCCGATGATGAGCCAGACGACGAAACGAATCCAGTTGGTGATAGGCAGCCCGGCCATCAGCAGCAGGCAGGTGAGAATGGTGACCAATGGAGCGATCGGCCCTCCCGGTGCGCGGAAGGCCCGCGGGCGGTCCGGCTCGCGATAGCGGAGAATCAAGACGCCGCCGGCAACCAGCGCGAAGGCGAAAAGCGTGCCGATATTCGAGAGATCGGCGAGCGTGCCGATGTCGAGAAGTCCGGCGGGAATACCGACCAGAAATCCCGCGACCCACGTGGAAAAATCCGGCGTGCGATAGGTTTTGTGCACGCGGCTGAAAATGTTGGGCAGCAGTCCGTCGCGCGACATGGCGAACCACACGCGCGCCTGCCCGAGCTGAAAGACCAGCAGCGAGGAAATCATGCCCATCAGCGCGCCGATCAGAACGATCAGCCGCACGTTGCCGAAATGCAGTTTCTTCATGGTGTTGACGATGGGCGCGGCGTCGTCCAGCAGCGTCTGCCACGGGACTAATCCCGTCAGCACCACCACCACGGCAATATAAAGGACCGTGCAAATTACCAGCGTGGAAATAATTCCGATAGGCAAATCGCGCCGCGGATTCTTGCATTCTTCCGCAGCCGTGGAAACGGAATCGAACCCAATGTAGGTGAAGAATACGATCGAGCCGCCGGTCAGGATTCCCGGCCAGCCGTTGGGCGCGAACGGGTGCCAGTTGGCGGGATGCACATAGCGCGCGGCGAAGCCGATGAATACCAGGATGGCGCAAATTTTCAACATGACCATCACGTTGTTGGCTTCCGCGGATTCGCGGATGCCGCGCACCAGAATTACAGTGAGTATCATGACGATGACGAACGCTGGCCAATTGAATCCGAAGTGCCAGCCGGGATCGTACAGCGTGCCGCCCTGCAAATCGGAGAGCCCCGCGGGAAGATACGCGGGCGTGATCCAGCGAAGGCTTGGGTGCAGGCCGAACCAGTCGAGCAAATCAACAATGTGCGCGGAGAAGCCCACGCTGACAGCCATATTGGACACAGCGTATTCGAGAATCAGGTCCCATCCGATGATCCAGGCGATGAGCTCGCCCATGGTGGCATACGTGTAGGTGTAGGCGCTGCCGGCGATGGGGATCATGGCCGCCAGCTCGGCGTAACACAGCGCCGCAAAAGCGCACACGACAGCGACCAAGATAAAGGATACCGCGATGGCCGGGCCGGCACCGGGCCGCCCGAACGATGCGGAATGGTAGATGAGATATTCGAGCAGCGGCGCGTTCAGGATGGATTTGAATTGCAGCTTTTGGCCGGCGATGGCTGTTCCCACGACGGTGAAAATGCCCGAGCCGATTACCGCGCCGATTCCGAGCGAGGTGAGGCTCAAGGGCCCGAGAGTTTTCTTCAGGCGCTTCTCGGGATTCTCCGAGTCGGAGATGAGCTTGTCGATATTCTTGGTACGGAAAAGCTGTGCGCCCAATCGCCACCTGCCCGATGTCAAAGCGAAAAACTGTACCTTGCGCGGGAATTCTGCGCAACCTTAATGCGCGCCGCTAAGCCAATTGCAAGTTGGCGTAGCGCTCCAGAAATTTCTTCGCGCCGTAATCCTGAAAGCTGACCGTCAGCCTGCGGTCTTCACCTTCGCCCTCGACTTCGAGAATGGTGCCCAGGCCGAATTTCGGGTGGCGCACGCGCGTGCCGATCAGCGGGTCCTTCGAAGCACGGCTGGCGGGCGCGCGCCCTGATGCGCCGCGGCCCGAAGATGAAGCGCGCCCTGCTGCAGCGCGTCGGCTTCGATACGCAACGCCTTCGGAAAATTCCGAGTCAGGTTCGTATCGGCGCGTCTCGCCGGGAGTGGAGAGCGAGCCGATGGCCGCTTCAATCAGCTCGCCGGGAATTTCAGCCAGAAAGCGCGAGGATGTGGAAGCGCGGAGGCGCTCTTCGCCGTAACTGCGGCGATAGATGGCGCGGGAGAGCACCAGCGATTTTTTCGCCCGCGTCATACCCACATAAAACAATCGCCGCTCTTCTTCGATCTCCGCATTCGTGCCGAGTGACCGGCTGTGCGGCAGAAGCCCCTCCTCGAGGCCGGCAAGAAAAACGGCGTCGAACTCCAGACCCTTGGCGCTGTGCAGAGTCATCAGCGAGACGGGAATGGTCTCATCGAATTCGTCGGAATCGCTGACCAGCGCGGCGTGGTCCAGCAAATCATCGAGCGTTTGACCTTGCTCGGTGGCTTCGGCCATGGCATTGGCAAGTTCGCGCAGGTTTTCGGCGCGCGAGGAGTGGTCCAGATTGTCCTGCTGCTCGACCCAGGCCAGATAGGTGGTGCGGTCGAGCACGCGCTCGATGAGCAGCGCGGGCGGCAGCTCCTTGCACTCCTCCTGCAATTCTTCGATTAGTTTGCGAAACGCGTGCAGAGCGCCGCTGAATTTTTTGCCCGCGGCGAAATCGCCACTGCGAATTACCTCCCACAGCGGCTGCCTCGTCTCTTTCGCGCGTGCCTCGAGAATTCCCACGGTGGCCGCGCCAATCCCTCGCGGCGGGACATTCAGCACGCGCAGCAGGGCAATATCGTCTTCGGGATGAAACAGCAGGCGGATGTAGGCCAGCGCGTTGCGCACTTCGGCACGCTCGTAAAAGCTGAAGCCGCCGACAACACGGTAGCGGATTCCCAGGCGCCGCAAGACTTCTTCAAAAGAGCGCGACTGCGCGCCGGTGCGGTACAGCACCGCCACGCGGGCGTCGGGATCGTTGCGCACGATGGAGGAAATTTCCGCGGTGATGAATTCCGCTTCGCCGGTCGAGTCCTGGCCTTCAAAAAAGCGCAGCGCGTTTCCGGTACCGAGTGTGGCGCGCAGAGTCTTGCCCAGGCGGTCAGAGTTATTGCGCACGACGGCAGCGGCAGCATCGAGGATCGTCTGCGTCGAGCGGTAATTTTCCTCCAGGCGAATGATTTGCGCGCCCGGGAAATCCTCGGTGAAGCGCTTCAAGTTTCCCGCGCGGGCGCCGCGCCAGCCGTAAATGGATTGATCCTCGTCGCCCACAACGCAGACATTTTTTCTCGCTCCGGCGAGAAGGCGGACCAGCTCTTCCTGCGCGCGATTGGTGTCCTGGAATTCGTCCACCATCAGATACTGAAAGCGGCTGGTCCAGGCATTGCGAATATTTTCTTTATCGCGCAGAAGTTCCACCGCGCGCAAAAGCAAATCATCGAAATCGAGGGCGCTGGCCTTGCGCAGCATTTCGTCGTAAGCACGGAAGATGGCGGCAGTCGTCTTGCGCCCCGGGTCGCGCATTTTTTCCGCTTCGGCTTCCATGTCCGCGGGAGTGATGGCGTGATTTTTGGCGTGGCTGATCTGCGCGCGCATAGTGCGCGGCGAGTAGTCGTCGGTCGTGAGCCCGAGCTGCAGCACGGAACGCTTGACCACCGCAGTTTGGTCATCATCATCGTAAATGGCGAAGTCGCGAGGCAGTCCGGCATGCACGGCCTCGCGGCGCAGCAGACGCGCGCAAAAGGAATGAAACGTGGAAACCCAGACGTCGGAAGCATCGCGGCCGCTGGTACGCAGCAGCTCGCCGATGCGCTCCTTCATCACGTCGGCGGCCTTGTTGGTGAACGTGACCGCCAGTATCGCGCTGCCCGGCACACCCTGTCCGATCAAGTGAGCGACGCGGTAGGTGATGACGCGAGTCTTGCCGGTTCCCGCTCCCGCGAGAACGAGCACAGGACCATCGGTAGCGAGAACGGCTTCGCGCTGGCGTTCGTTCAGTGAATCGAGGAGCGACATCGAGTGAGATGGCGAGGGCAAGTGAGAATTCTATCCGACGCAGGGCGATTGGGCAATTTGGCATTCCGCTCGGCAACGGACACGGCGAGCAACTCTGTTACAATTTGGCGATTTTCACGGAGAGTCGTGCGCCCATGAAGCAGGGCAAGCTGCCGGGCTGGCTGCAAAATCTGGTCGGCGCAATGGGCGGCACCGGCCTGTTTGTGGTCGCCTTCTTCGATTCTTCCGTGCTCTCGTTTCCATTCATCACCGACGCGCTGGTGATGCAGTTTTCCTTCGCCAATCCCGCGCGCATGCCCTACTACGTGGCCATGGCTGCGGCGGGATCGCTGAGCGGATGCATCTGGCTGTATCTTCTCGCGAAAAAAGGCGGCGAAGCCTATTTCCACCGCCATGCCAAGGGGCGCGCCGAACAGGTGAAGGAGTGGGTCGAGGACCACGCCTTCCTGAGCGTGTTCATCCCCGCGATTCTGCCGCCGCCGCTGCCGTTCAAGATTTTTGTTCTGGCCGAGGGAGTGTTCCAGGTCCCGCTGCGGACATTTATATTGGCGATTCTACTGGGCCGCGGCGCGCGCTACCTGGCCGAAGGAATTCTCGCCGTGCGCTACGGAGATGCCACCCTCAAGTTTCTGATGGCCCACAGCGCCGCCTTCGCTCTATCCGCAGTCGCGGCGCTGCTGCTCATGCTGGCCGCCAGCCGCTGGCTCACCCACGGAGCGCGTTCCATCAACTAAGCCCGCTTAGTTTCTGCGGGTCGAAGCGAACACTAATTCTTCCCGCCGGATTCGCAAATTACTGTCGAAATCAACACGCACAAATATATTTGCCAGACTGGTGTCCCCGGAGGGGAATTGCAGATCGCGCAGGTCGAAGCGCGTGCCGGTTTCGAGCGGGTAAACCGTGGCAATGGGAAAGCGCGCGAAATGCAGGAACAGTTTCGCAGACGCAGTGGCCTGGCCTGCGGCCAGCGCGGGTGATTCCTCAGGTTTGATGTGCGTGACACTGCGCTCCGGGTCGAATTCCGCGCCGGGCGCGAGTGAGACCGGAACTTCCTCGATGGTTGCCGCAGTGTCAACCACGCCGCCCCACGCGAGTGGAGAAACCGCGTTAGGAAAAGCGCCGACAATCGCCGGCGCCCGGCCATGGTAATCGCGAGAACGCAGAACAGTTTCCGCGGCATGGTGCAGTACTCCGCGGGCGCCTATATAAAGGACCACCAGCCCCAGCGCGATGGCCGCACCCCCCTGGCCGCGCCGCACCGGTTTGCGCTCGCCGATCTCATCGCTTACCAGGCGAAATAATTGCGGCAGCAGCAGCCCCAGCAGCAGGATCCAGAGGATCCACGGATCGAAATTTGTCGTGAAATTCCATGCGTATGAATCCAATTGAAACGGCCAGAACAATTGCACCGCTTCGCCGCTCGAAAAATCAAGCACCAGGTGCCAAGCGGCCCCCAGGCAACAGAAAGCAATTGCAGCGATGAATGGAAGCGGTGCACCGGGCTGCTTCTGCGGAAATTTCCGGTCGGCCCAGCAGAAGGCGGCGGCCAGCGACATAACTAGCAGCGCCGAGCCCAACAAAGAATGAACCACGGCGCGGTGAAATTTCAAGAAGGCACCGGCGCCGCCGAAGTAGCTGAGGTAGTCGAGGTCCGCGGCCATGCCGGAACAAAGGACTATCGCCATGCCGAAGCGAGGAAGGCGATGCTGCACCGCACGCGCCAGAGCCACAGACGTCAGAACATGAGTGACGGGTTCCACGCGCGCGTCCTCCGAAGCGGAGCTACCCCGCCCGGCCCTGCGGCACAATCAGCGACAGCGCATCCGGCACAACCCGAAAAATCACCGGCAATTTCCCGATGGGCTCGCCATCCACCTGGGCATATACCGTTCCGTCGCCATTCGGTTCGCACCTGGCTTCCGTGGCCTTCCACGCTTCGATTCCTTCCACGCCTCGCAATTTGCCGATCCACAGCGCCGGAAGGCTGGCGATGTAACGAAATCGGCTGCGCGTCGAGTACGTCAAAATTTCGAAGGAGTCTTCGAACAAGTTCGCGCCCGTGGTGATCTTGAACGGTCCTCCGTAGTTGACTGTCCGCCCCACGACAACCAGAGTGGCCTTGTTCTCGCGGCCAGCGGAATGAACGCGCAATTCAGGAAAATCGTAGCGAATCAGTTGGCGCACGCCCTCGGCCCAGTAAGCAAACACTCCCGTGCGCGTCTTCAATCCTTCATCCACGGCGTGAACCATCGCGCCATCTGGTCCCGCGCCCGCGACGCTCAGAAAATATCTCCCGTCGCGCGGTAGGTCGGCGGAATCGTATCCGCCGGCGGGAACAGCAATTCCCAGCGCGATGCGCCGCACCACACCGCCGGGAATCAGCCGTGAAGCATGCGGGATGTCCCAGGGAATGCCGAGTTCCTTGGCCAGAATGTTCGCGGTTCCGGCCGGGAGCAAGGCCATCGGTACTTGGCTGCCGGCCAGGCCGTTGACGATTTCATTGATGGTCCCGTCGCCGCCGCAGGCAATCACCATTCCGCGCCGTTGCTTCACAGCCAGCCGCGCGATGCCTTTGGCGCTGTGGCGCCCGGTCGTGGGAGCCAATTCGCAGTCGATGCCCTGCTCCTTCAGCAGGCGCACGGCCTGCTCGATTTCGCCGAAGCGGCGATGGCGGCGCCGCCCGCTGGTCGGGTTGTAGATCAACAGCGCGTCTTTGATTCCGTCAGGCATCGGCTATGGCGCGACCTTTCAAAGCAATCGTGCATTGTATAATACCCGACGCTCGTGACCGATTGCCCGCTGCTTGGGTTTACAGGGTTCCGAGGGGCTGACACGATCTGCCGGGGAGCACATGGCTAAATCCCGCGAAGCCGCGAAAGAAATCGAAAAACTGCGCGACGAAATCCGCCGCCATGAGTACCTCTATTATGTCCAGGATGATCCTGAAATCTCCGACGCCGCCTTCGACCGCCTGGTCAATCAACTGAAAAAACTCGAAGCCGAGCATCCCGAGCTGGTCACGCCCGATTCGCCAACGCAGCGCGTCGGCGGCTCTCCCCGTGAAGGATTTCAATCTGTCCGGCACAAGACCCCGATGGTTAGCCTGGACAACGCGTTTTCGACCGAAGAGCTGGAAGCGTTCGACAAGCGCGTGCGCGAGCTGACCGGCCGCGAAAAAATCGAGTACGTGTGCGAGCACAAATTCGATGGGTTGAGCCTCTCGCTGCTCTATGAGAAAGCAACACTCGCGCGCGGCGTCACGCGCGGCGACGGTACGACCGGCGAAGAGGTGACGCCGAACGTGAAAACGATCCGCTCGATTCCGCTGAGTGTGGACGCGGCGCTATTGAAAAAAGCCGCGCTGCCCGGAAATTTCGAAGTCCGCGGCGAAGCTTTGATGACGCGCAAGGCCTTCGAGGAATTGAACGAGCAGCAGGAGGAGCAGGGCGGCAAGCGATTCGCGAACGCCCGGAATGCCGCGGCCGGCGCCGTGCGCGTGCTGGATCCGGCGATTACCGCATCGCGAAAACTGGATTTCTTCGCCTACTACATGCTGGTGGACGGGCGCGCGCCGAAAAAACGGCACTCAGAAGTGCTCGAAGCGCTTGCCGCGCTGCACTTCAAAGCCAGCGACGACTGGGAACTGTGCGAAGGAATCAGCGAAGTGGAGAAGTACATCAGCCGCTGGGAATCCAAGCGCGAAAAGCTGCCCTACGAAATTGACGGCGTCGTCGTGAAAGTGAATGAAATCGCCATGCAGAATGAGCTGGGCTTCACCGCCCGGGCGCCGCGCTGGGCCATCGCCTACAAATATCCCGCGCACCAGGAATCCACGGTGGTGAATGAAATCCGTGTGCAGGTTGGCCGCACCGGAGTGCTCACTCCGGTTGCCTATCTCGAGCCGGTACAGGTCGGCGGCGTGACGGTAAGCCGCTCGACGCTCCACAACATGGACGAAATCGAGCGCCTCGGGCTGCACGCCGGAGACACCGTGCTGGTCGAGCGCGCCGGCGAAGTGATTCCGCATGTGGTCAAGGTGGTGAAGCACGGCAAGGCGGAGAAGCGCTTCCGCATGCCGGAGAAATGTCCCGAGTGCGGCACGCGCATCCATCACGTCGAAGGAGAAGTTGCTTACCGCTGCGTGAATGTATCGTGCCCGGCGCGGCGCAAAGAGTCGCTGCTGCATTTTGCCGGCCGCCACGCCATGAACATTGACGGCCTGGGCGACAAGATCGTGGACCAACTGGTGGACAAGGGTCTGGTGAAAGATTTTGCGGACCTCTACAAGCTGAAGCTCGAACCTCTTGCCGGCCTTGAACGCATGGCGGAAAAATCCGCTCAAAACCTGCTGGATGAAATCGTTACCAGCAAAAAGAACAGCCTGGACAGATTGATTTACGCGCTGGGAATCCGCTTTGTCGGCGAACGCACCGCGCAATTGTTGGCCGACCATTTCGGCTCGATGGATAAACTTGCAGAGGCGAGCGAAGAAGAACTGGTCAACGTTACGGAGGTTGGCCCGAAAGTCGCCGAAGGCATCCTGGAATTTTTCTCCGAGTCCGCCAACCGCAAGTTGATCGAGCGCCTGCGCGCCGCCGGCGTGAACATGAAGAGCGAGCGCCAGACTCCCAAGGACACGAAATTCGCGGGCAAGACTTTCGTTTTTACCGGCACGCTCGAACGCCGCAGCCGCGAGGAAGCCGAAGCCCAGGTAGCCGCGCATGGCGGCAAGGCCGGCGGGTCGGTCAGCAAGAAAACCAGCTACGTGGTGGTCGGCGCTGACCCTGGTTCGAAATACGACAAGGCCAGAGCGCTGGGCGTGACCATCCTGGACGAGGCCGGCTTTGAAAAGCTCCTGGCCGCCAAATAACCAGCGCATCCGACCTCACGATACAAATTACTGAATTCATGGAAGTTGCAATGCGAACCGTTCGATTGTGATCGCCGTGTTAAACCTTCCATTTTCTGGAAAGATAATCAGCACGACACCTTCTGTAGTGCGCGTAATTGACGCCTCCCAATGACACTCCCATCATTGTTATTAGCGAGTCAACCCAGGTTCTTCTCTATAGGCGATCATGTCGGAAAGTTGCAGCCTTCGGGTTGGTCCAACCGGGCAGCGGTGTCCGAATGCAGCGTTGCGCTTGCTCGCCATTCTCTTGCTCGCGGTATCGGCGCTGCCCTCGGCGCGCGCGCAATCGGATGAGCCGAAAGCTGTCCCGGTCTTCAATTTCAGCACCGGGTTCATAACCACCTTCGACGGCGGCGACGCGCATTTGGGACCGCTTGTCTCGGGCGTTCTGCTGGTTCCGGCCGGCGACCTCTGGCTTGTGGAGGCGCGCGGCACATTTGAATCCGATCTTTCGAAACCCCCGGGAAGCGGCAGCTTTCGCGGAGTCGTGCTGAAGGAAGTTGATTACGCGCAGCTCGACTTCATCGCCAACCGCTACGTGACCGTGGTGGTCGGCAGGTATCTCACTCCCTTCGGAATCTTCAACGAGCGCCTCTATCCTATCTGGATCCGCAATTTGCAGCAGGACCCGCTGATTCTCCCCATCGCCATGGGACCGAGCAACGCCGGCACCGGAGCCATGCTGCGCGGCGGCGTCCAGCTTCATCCAAGAGTGCAGCTCAACTATGCCGCGTATTTTTCCGCTCTCAGCACCGTCACGCCGGTGGATTCAAACCGCTTTGCAGGTGGGCGCGTGGGAATATTTTTGCCCGGCCCGCGGCTAGAAGCAGGGGGATCTTTCCAGCACCTGCTGCAAAAGGAGCGCTCGAACTCATTTGGGTTTCACATGGTGTGGCAGCCGCCCGCGGTGCCGGTGGATGTGCGCGGAGAATACGCGCGCTCAGCGCGAGGCAGCGGATACTGGGTTGAGTCCGCCTATCGGTTGAAGGAAGTTCCTGTGCTGCAAAGCGCCATGCGGCGGACGCAGATCGTGGCGCGCGCGCAGCAATTTTTTGTCGGCCGGCTTCCCAGCGACTCGCTGCCCGGCGTGAACACCCGGCAGGCGGAATTCGGTATGAACTATTACTTTCTTCCCGATCTGCGGCTCACCAGCAGCTACGGCAGGCAATTCAGCGCCGCAGGCGACGCGAATGTCTGGACCCTCGGATTCACCTACCGGTTTGTGACGCCTCTGGCGGGGCGCGAAAAAACAGGAGACGCGAACTGATGCGCATGACAGCCATCTCTGGCTTGCTCGCGGGCATGGCCATGCTCGCCGCCCTTTGCGGAGCCGCGCAGGAGCGGACGGCTGTAAATGTCTCGGCGACAACTGCCGGCACTGCGGCCACGGTAAAGTCTGCTCCCGCGAAAGCCCCGGCAGAATTCACATCATCGACCGGCGCGAAACCAGCAGCCGCAGCGGCCGAAGCCACGGCGCGAATTGAGGGCGAGAAAAGATTCAAATCGAATTGCGGGCGTTGCCACAGTGCGCCGCAGAAATTTTCACCGCGAATGATGGCCACCGTAATGCGCCACATGCGCGTGAAAGCCAGCCTGACGGAAGAAGATACGAAGTTGATCTTACGCTACCTGAGTGACTAACCATGACCAACTCCGAGCAGTCGCACACCATCGAACAAACGAAGGGCAAGCTGAAATGGCTGCTATACGGCGTGATCCTCGCAGCGCTCGCCGTCCGCGGGCAATCACTGGGGCGCGTGATTGAAGTGACCGCGGACCACGACAGCCGTTACAAGATCGCGGGGATGTCGAAGCCGGTGATTACCGTGACCGCGGGGGAGGCCATCGTCTTGCGCATTACCGCCGTGAAAGCCAAAACGCATAACCGCGACGGCTCCGTGCACGGCTTCACGCTGGTGCGCGCGAAAGATCGCAAGCCGGTGGAGGGTTGGGATTTTCTGCTGCAGCCCGGAATCCAGGAATTTTCCGTCCGCGCGCCGCTCGAGCCCGGCGAATACGAAGTGATCTGCACGGTGATTTGCAGCGCGGCGCACGAAGGCATGAACATGAAATTCGTAGTCCTGCCCGCGGGGAATTGATTTTCGGTCGGGAGAGCTGTCATGAAAGTGAATGCGCTTCAGACGTTCGCAAAGAACATCGCGCTGGCACTGCTCGTATTCGCGGGCGTGCTACTGGTTGGTGCGGGGGCGCGAGGCGGCGAAGAGGTCTTCAAGGGCATGATTGCCGATTCGCAATGCGCCTTGAACGTGCACTCGCTCAGCCAGTCGCACAAGGAAATGCTGCAAGGGAAAGGCGTAGGAACCACGGACGCCGATTGCGTCTGGTATTGCGTCACGCAGAAAGGCGGCCGTTTCGTCCTGCAAATCAAGAGCAAGGTCTACAAGCTCGACAAACAGGATCTGACCTGCGAATACGCCGGACACAAAGTGCAGGTCACCGGCACGCTCGACCCTAAGACGAACACTATTCACGTGCGCGCGATTGAGCTGCTGCCGGAATCCGGCCAGCCCCTTGCCGCGGCGAACTGATGCGGCGCACCCTTCGAGCGGGGGGCGATGACGCCTGATGTCGTGGCGGAAGATCTTGTTCCCCTCTGGCTGAACTGGAATTGTTCGCTTCCTCGATAGTCTCGAGAGACTTGACGAAAGCGGAATCTGCAGCCACACTCAGCTTTGCGGAGAGAGCAATTCCCAACGTCACAGATTTATTTGCCTTGCTTTTGTGTCTTGCTCTAGCCATGCCGCGAGTGGCATTCGCGGCACAGCGTTGCCCACAGGATGATGGCGCGCCCAATCCACAAAATTCCACCTCATTCAAATTCCAGTCCACAGGAACACAAGGACCCGAAGCAGGCTCCGTTTCGGACAACGTCTACACCAATAACTACTTCGGATTTACGTACGAATTCCCAAAGGGATGGTCCGCTCCGGGCGAGGCGACCAGTAAATATCTGAAGGAGATGAGGAAGGCCGTAACTACAGGCGGCGACGCGACAAAGGCCGCCCTCTTCGACGTTGCCGAGAAGCGCACCCATCAATTGCTAACTCTGCTTGAACACCCTGTGGGGACGCCCGGGGCCACGGACGCGAGCATCTATGTCGTGGCAGAGGACATTTCTTACGCCCCCGGAATTCAAAAGCCTAGCGACTACCTCCTGAACACCAAGGCAGGTCTGGTCAAGCAACGCCCGGATCTGAAGGTCTTGCGTGAACCGACCGACGGCACATACGGAGGCAAGCCATTCGCGCGCATGGAATCTTCCGTCGAGAAAAGCTCGGATCTGACCCTCTACACGGGCTATGCGGCCACCATTATAAATTCTCAAGCGATATTGTTCCTGTTCGCAAGCAACAAACCAACCCAGTTGGCTTCGCTAATGGACACATTGAATACACTGCAATTCAAACCCGAATTGATCGCCGCGAGCGCGCTCGTGAACCCCCAAATGTTTTCTATCCCGCAAGTGTTCATGCTGAATTCGACGGGCAAAGCCAACTTTCAAGGTTATTTGATGCAGCTCATGAACGCGGTCAAGGCCAAGTGGTACGGCATCATCCCAAAGGAAGCCATTGAGGGCGCCAAAGGGAAGGTGTATGTGAATTTTGGTATCAAAAGGGATGGAACGTTCTCGGCCAACCCCAGGGTCGACCAGGGTTCGGGAAAAAATACTCTCGATGATGCCACCGTGACCGCCATCAAGATGACTGCCCCATTCGATCCTCTCCCGCTCGGTTTCAAGGACAAAGAGATTCGATTGCGCATGGTTTTCTTCTACAACATCCCCTCTGAGTCAGTGCTCAAGTAGTCCGTGTAGTAATCGATTCCAGGCAAGCACGCAAACACACATGCGTTATAATCGCAGGTGGCGGATGAGCCGGATGATCGCCGGCCCTGCAATCAGGGGCGGGAGGAAAGTCCGGACTCCGATTGGGCAACGCGCCTGGTAACGCCAGGGGGTTGTCGCGGGAGCCCCTTCGATGCTGCCACTGGCAGCTTCTCAGGATCTTGCGACGGCTACGGAAAGTGCCACAGAAAATAAACCGCCGGTGATGCTTCGACCACTGCGGCAGGTCGCTCGGGAAACCGGGCACACGCCACGAAAGGTCCAGCGCATTTGGCAAGGGTGAAAAGGTGGGGTAAGAGCCCACCGCCCGGGTGGCGACATCCGGGGCACGGAAAACCCCGCGTGGAGCAAGGCCAAATAGGAGGGGAGGGCTGGCCCGGCCCGCAAGCGTCCCGCTCGCAAGAGCGCGGCGCGGCGACCCTCGGGTAGGCTGCTGGAGTCCGGGAGCGATCCCGGACCTAGAGGAATGATCGTCACGCTGCGTAGGCCGATGTAGCGCAGGCGCAAGCCCGCGCGATGGACGCGCAGCGCACAGAATCCGGCTTACAGGCTCATCCGCCAAAATTTTTGTACGCTGACGATAGGCCCCGCAGTTTTCCCCGCGGTTCGCCCGCACCTGAGCGGGATCGGCTGATCCTGTTGGACTTTCGTGAATCGCTCCTCGTTACTCAACATCCTCCTGCTTCCGAGTAAAGATTTCGAAATCCAAATGCCCTGCTTACGCGTAGGAATAAATGGGGCTGTTTTCGCGTCTAGACTGATGTCGATGAATGGACGCGACGGTCCGCGGCGGAATCCGCCTTGGGCGGATGCTGCGCGCGGTGCCGCGTTCATTTGAACAGCATGCCGGAATTCTGGAAAAGGAGAAAGATGCAGAGAGTGATTGCAACGGCTTTGTTCCTTGGCTTCCTGGCTTTCACCAGCGCGCAAGAGAGCTCGCCGGGCGGCCGGGCCGGTTCGACCCCCATCGGACGGCCAGTTGGCGACAAGGCGCCTGCGTTCGCGGCCCGAGATCAATTTGGCAAAGAGCAGACCAATGAGACGTTACAGGGATCAAACGGAACGGTAATCCTTTTCTTCCGCTCCGCCGATTGGTGACCGTTCTGCAAAGCGCAGCTGGTGCAGCTGCAACAGGCCAAAACCAGATTTGAGAAGCAGGGCATCAAGCTCGCGGCGATCAGCTACGACACCGGTGAGATCTTGAAGGATTTCGCCCAGCGCCACAAGATCGAGTATTCACTTTTGGCCGACCCTGATTCCCGCATCATTCGCAGCTTCAACGTCTTCAATGCTGAGGCAGCAGGAAAGGAAAAGGGAATGGCCTACCCCGGATTTTTTTACATCGACTCGTCAGGCGTCATTCACGAAAAATATTTCGAGGCCAAGTATACAAATCGTTTTACGCCAAACAGCGTCATCGCCAAGCTTTTCCCTGAACTTTCCGAGGAAGTTACGGGGAACATCGAAGCGCCTCACTTGCGGCTCACCCTGAAACAATCGGACAGCACCGTCGTTCCCGGCAGCCGCGTGACCCTCGCGGTCGAGATCGAGCTTCCGCCTGATGTCCATGTGTATGCCCCGGGAGTGAAAGGGTACAAGCCCGTGCAGCTTACATTGCACGGGCCCTCCGGCATCGAGTTCGCGCCAGCCGGGTATCCCCAGCCGAAGCTCCTCTACCTGCAGTCCATCCAGGAACAAGTGCCGGTCTTTGAGGGAAAGTTTCGAATCAGCCAGGACGTCACCGTCCCGTTCTCTCACACTCGCGATGGCCTGCGCGCCAAGCTCGGTTCGGAAAAGTCCATCACGATTGACGGGGAGCTGCGCTACCAGCCTTGCGACACGAGAGTTTGCTACCCGCCTGGATCCGTGCCTGTGTCCTGGCGTCTTCAGGTTTCCCCTCTCGACCTGAAGCGATCTCCGGAGGCCATTCAGCACAAATAAGAATTAGACCGCGCTCGCGGTGGTCGAGACCATACAGGTGTCTTCAAAAAGCTGCGGACCAAGCGGCTTAGTTACCAAATCTACCTCCTGGAGCTCTACATGCAGACGTGCAGGAAAATACTGATTGTTTTTTTTGTGGGACTTGTCCTGCTGGCGATGCCGGCGATGGCGCAGGAAAAAAACGAGGCCGGGCTGGTGATTGGCGCCACCGTAACCCCCGGCCGGGATCTGGCGCCGGACATCTCGCTGATCGGACCAAACGGCAACGCTTTGCCCGATCGCACCCTGAATTTCGACTCCAGCATCGCGCTGGGAGCGGAATACGATCGCCGGATTGTTTCAGGGAATCGCGCGGCCCTCTATGCGGGGGTGGATTTCCTGGCCTCTCCTCTTGATGTTCAAGTAAGCCAGCGGACTCAGAATGCCCCGAAATCCTATGCTTACATTTTTTTGACCCCGCACGTCCGCGCGAAATTTAATCCTCGCGGAACTTTTTCTCCATGGGTCGAGTTCGGCGGCGGCTACGCCCGGTTCCTTTCGGCTGCGGTTCCCGCTGCCCCGGCCTTCCGCACCGGCCGGAACACCGGCACGTTTGAATTCGGGGGAGGTGTTGACACGCGCACAGTTCTCCACGCGTTCCGGATACCCATAGGGTTTCGGCTCGAAGTCCGCGATTTCTATTCCGGGTCGCCCAATTACAACGTGAGAGTCTCGGGAGGCCAGCAAAATAATTTGGCGTTCACCGGCGGGTTGGTACTTCGTTTCTGAAGACCTGGTTCGCAATCGTCCTGGCGTCCGCAGAGACTCCGGAGACCACAGAGACCACAGAGACGTCCACGAGCCTCATGGTGGAGGACGGCCCTAAATTCTGGAACCGTCTTCCTGCAGAATGGCGCCGCAACAGCTGTAGCGCCTGGCGCACCCATTCGGCAATGGACGTGTGCCGCGACCGCGCCGCCCGCTGGATCTCCCGATACTCGGAATCCTGCAGGATCACTTCCAACCTCTTAGCCATGGCATAAGTCCGTATGATTCTTTGCTCTGAGCCAATGAGGCTGTGTCGTTCGCTGGCCTGTCCCCGCACCTGTACCTCACCCACGAAAATCCATCCCTTCGGGCAAGTACAGGTTTCATCCAGGATTTTGCCGCGCCTCGCTCACCTGTCCCTTTTCCGGACCAGCCATGCACTTGTTCTGTACCTCGCAGCGCTTCCTTTTGTGCTACCTAAGAGTATGTCTACCCCGCGCCAACCCTGCCCACGCCCCGAGCATCACCGATGGGGACGCAGTCAAGGTATGCCTGCTCCGCCCTGCCGTATGGTCCTTTGCACTTGCACTCACGCAGCCGCCCCGGGACCCTCGCGTTCTAATCGATACAGCCTGAAACTAGAATTGTCTGCAACCTCCTCAAAACAAACGACGGTGGTACTTTCTAATCGACACAAAAAGCCCCCGGGATGGTTAGTTTTCCTCGATCCGCAGCGACATGTGCGGGCGGTCGCGGCCACGCGCGGCCAGGCGCGCGAACGGGCAATTCAGGCAGACGGCTTGTCGGGAACTGGAGCGGTGGCGTAGAAATCCTTGGCGATCCGTGCGCAATAGGAGTCAAGGAGCTCAGCAATGCGCTCGGGGTTGTCCGAGCGCAGGACGAACCCGGCGTGATGGTGCTTGGGGACGCGCAGGACGATTTCAGGGTCGTTGTAAGCGGAGGTGTCGGGAGTCTCCTGGCGGGCCAGCGAAACGATGACACCGGCGTAATCCTGGCGCGCCTTCGGCAGGTGGTAGGGCTTCTTTCCGGCATCCACTTCCAGGTGCGCCCATTCGCGCCACAGGTTGATGCCCGTGGCGGCCTCCACCGCATCGGCAATATGCGCGCCGCCGACGCGTGCGGCGATTTCGATGAAGTAGATTTTTCCGTCGGCGTGCGCGCGCAAAAATTCCGCGTGGGTCACGCCGCGAGCCAGCCCGAGGGCCTCAACCAATTCGCGGTTCAATTTCTGCAGCGCCTTGGCTTCCGCAGACGTGCGCGGCAGAGTTCGCGTGCTGAACACCCCGCCATGATGCGACACGTCCAGCGGCGGCTTGCCATATGCGTGCGCCTCGGCGAACACCACTTTGCGCTCGCTAACAATGCTGTCCACGTGGAACACGTCGCCGGGAACAAACTGCTCCATCAAAAAGAAAGACTGCTGGTCGCCGAGTTGGTCGAGAAATGGCCACAATTCGTCCGAGTGCTGAATCATCTTCATGCCGATGCCAGAGGCTTGCGAGCGAGGCTTCAGCAGCCACGGTGGTGGAATGCGCGACATGAAGTCGCGCAGGCTGTCGTAATTGAGCACGTGCACGAACTCAGGCACGAGGATGCCCGATTCTTTGGCGCGGCCGCGCATAGCCAGCTTGTCGCGGAAGTAGCGCATGGTGGTCAGGCCCATGCCCGGGATGCGCAGGTGTTCACGCAGCGCGGCGACATTTTCCATGTCGAATTCGTCGAGCGCGACGAGGCGGTCAATCGGCTGGCTGCGCGCCATGTAGCTGACTGCGCGGACCAGATCGGCAGCGGGAAGCTCTTCGGGGATGTAAAAGGTCTCGTCGATGGATTCGCGCGGCCAGTTGGCGTTGCGAAGTTTTTCGACGGTCAACAGGACCACACGGCAGCCGTTTGCTTTGCAGGTGCGCAGAAATTCCTGCCCCTTTTCATAAGAGCTCACGCACAGAATCGTCAGGGGTCGCTCTTTGGCCACGCCCCGGCCTCCAGCGGCGCAACGCTTGCGCCCGTCTCTCGTACGACAAACGCTGGCGGATTATACTGCCCCTTCACCGGCGGGAAAGAGGAATTGCAGGAACGGCCCGACGCGCTGGGCCCACGCGGCTTCATTGTGCTGCGCGCCCTCGAATTCTTCGTAGTGCATGTTTTCGCCCAGCCGCCAGCCCTTCTGGAAAAGCGCGTCGCGCAGCTTGCGCGAATCGCCCACGGTGTGCGCGCCTTCCTGCGTTCCGGTGTCCAGCCACAGCCGTGGGTGGGAATGAAGGCGCGCGCGGGAAACAAATTTCAGCAGGCAGCGCTGCTTCCACCACACCGACGGCGAAAGCACTGCCAACTTTCCAAACACTTCGGCGTAACGCAGGCCCAGGTACATCGTCAGCAGCCCGCCCAGCGACGAGCCGCCCAATCCCGTGTTACCGGGCCCGGCGAGGATGCGGTATTTCGACTCAATGAACGGCTTGATCTCCTCCACCAGCATCTGGCCGTAGCGGTTGGCACCGCCCCCGCCGAGTCTCGGCGCGCGAGACGGAGTGTACTCCAGGATTCTCTTTTTCCCCGTGTTGTAGATCCCCACCACGATGAGCGGCTGGATCTTGTCCTCGGCGATCAACCGGTCCGCCGTTTCTCCCACGCGCCAGGCCACGCCTGCGAATGCCGTGGCGGGATCAAACAGGTTCTGGCCGTCCTGCAAATACAGCACCGGCAACCTGCGGTGCGGATTCCAGTCGTACACACCGGGGACATAGACGATCACGTCGCGCTCGGTTCGCAGAAAGCGCGAGCGGTATCTTTCATATTTGTGCAGAGAGCCGGGACCGGCCTCTCGCAAGTGACTGGTTGTGTCCGAAGTGGGCGTCAATCGAGGTGCTTCCGTGGATGAGATGCGGCCGAAAATCCGCGGGCCAGTTCAGCCGGCATTTGAATTTGGGGAAGCCACATGCTCAACTAGAATAGCAGAGACAAAATTCATCATGAAATTGTTTCGAGTAGCCAAGGCGCGCAAACGCCGTATAATACGCCCCGCTTTGCCGAGCGCCCCGCGAGGGGGACGCAAACACCGGAGTTCCATGCGCAAGGATTATCACCGCTGGTATTCGCACCGTCTGGGAATGGAAATGGGCGTGGTGGTGTACGGACACTGGGGACCGCCACTGATCGGATTTCCCACCAGCGCCGGCGACGAGTGGGAGCTCGAGGGCCAGGGATTGATCGGCAGCCTGGCCGATTTGATTGACGGCGGCAAAGTGAAATTTTATTCCGTGAATTCCGTGAACTTCGCCGGTTTTTACAACAAGGGCGCGCATCCGTTCCACCGCAGTTGGGTGCAGGCACAGTTCGACGCTTACATTCGCGAAGAAGTGGTCCCGTTTATTCACGACAATTGTCAATCGCCGGGCATCGCCATTTCCACCATGGGCGCGTCGTTCGGCGCGTATCACGCCGCCAACACGATGTTCAAGCATCCCGACGTGGTGCGGCGCTGTTTTGCGCTCTCCGGCGTCTATGACATCAAGAATTTCATGGGCGGAATGTACGACGACAACACCTATTTCAATAACCCGGTGGATTATCTTTCCAATGCCGATGGACACATGGTCGGGCAACTGAATCAGTGCGACATTCACATCGCCACCGGCTGCGGCCCGTGGGAAAACAACGGACCTTCCTACCGCCTGTCGGGAATTTTGGCCAGCCGCGGAATTTTTCATCACCTGGACGATTGGGGACTGGAAGGCGGGCACGACTGGCCCTACTGGAAAAATCAGATGCGGCAGTACATCACGCGGCTGTTTTGATCACTCCAGGTCAAGACGGTCCGCTGATGAGATGCATCACGAATCAGAATCATCTTTCCTGCGGAACCTGCATCTAATATAGAGAACAAAAAGAGACTTAGACTGCAACAACGTTGCATCGCGGGAGACGTGTATGAACCATGGAGCAGTCAAGCGATATCTATTTGCGAGTGATTTTGATCAGACGCTGACCTTTAACGATTCTGGTTATGTGCTGAGCGAGCTGGTGGGAATTCCGGCGGAAGAGTTCAAGCGTAAGTCCGAAGGCATGGCGAGGCTGAGTCTGGTGCAACAGGGTGCGGAGCTCGCTTACTTATTGTTGCACGATCCGGAATTTCACTCGAAAGTCCGGCGGGAACACTTGCACGAGGTAGGCAAGCGAATCCGGCTGAAGGAAAACATCGAACTGCTGTACCAGATTCTCGACCGTGGAATCGAGGGTTTTCATTTTGAGTTCTACGTCCTGTCGGCTGCGCCGGTGGAAGTGATTCGATCGGCGCTCGAAGGAATCGTTCCGGCCGACCACATTTACGGGACGGAATTCCGGTACCACGACAACGGGGAAATTGACCGGATCACGCGAGCGACCGCGGGCTATGGGAAAGTGTCTGTGCTCGACCAATTGCAAGCAGAGCGGCAAATCGGGTCGGACCATGTTGTGTACGCCGGCGACGGCAGTTCCGATCTTCACGTAATGCTGCACGTGAACGCGCGGGACGGCTTCACCATTGCGGTTTCGGAGACCAAGCACGTGGCGCAAATTGCCAAGCGGACCGTGCTTGGAACGAGTGCTGTGGCGACGCTTGTGCCGATCCTGGAGGACATTGTCGGATGGCGGCGGCCGCAGCTCCGCGCTTTCTTCGAGGCTTCCGGCTTTGTAATTCAAGAGTGGGGCACCGCGCAGACCGACTGGCTGACTCTGCAATCTTCCGGAGTTGATTCTTACAGCGCAGGAGATGCGACCTAAGAATCAGGAAAGGCCGAGGCGGTCGAGAAGGTAGCGGCCTTTGGCGATGACCTGCTCCGCGTCAATCCACACATCGCACCGCCGGGCCAGCAAATCCACGTGCGTGCGCGAACTCCACGGCGCGTGCGTCTGGCTTCCATAAGGATCGCCGAAGGCGATGTGCACGCCGGGAAGTTTTTCGTCCTGCAGCAGGACGCCGATCATGTCCGAAAGACCGAGATTGGTTCCGAACGCGAGTTCGCCGATGCGGTCGCTGTTTTCGTCCGTGTGGCAATAATCCCAGAATTCCTTCTCCAGATCTTTGCGCGCGCAGGTGGCTTTCACCATGCGCGCCTTGCTGACTTCTACGACCAGCGGCGTATTTTTCAAGTCGCCATATTTCCCGCAGAAGTGATCGCCAGCAGTTCCGTCACAAACGAAGACGCCGTCAACGCGTGCGGGCGTGGTGAAGACTTCGCCGGCGGGAAGATTCGACCAATAGCGCCGGCTGATCAGCCCGCTGGTTTTCACCCAGTCGAGCGAGGCATCGAAGCTGGCGACCAGCGAAGTCCCCGCGTCGGTCTTCACGGTTAGCGACCGCGCCGAGTGCATGCGCTTCAGCAGTTGCTCGCTCAAGCGGTCGACCATGGTGTAATCCGTGCGCATACCTTGCTGCATGATTTCCGGCGTGACGCCGACCATGTGCGCATAGCGAATCTGGCGGCGCTCCACAACTCCGACGATGTCCCGGCGTGCGCCCAGCTCGCCCTGCATCGGCTGCATGCAAAGAATTCCCGCATCGGCGATTTCCAGGCCGGCCAGTATTTCAGCGGGGGCGAAATTTGCGGGGCGGGAGACAAAATCCTCGACACGGTAAGTGCTGGCGACCGCGCGGCGATCCTCCAGGGCTTGTTTTAAGCTGGTAGCGACTTCTGCGCTCGGGTCGTCGTAGATGAGAGCTACACGTTCGCCGGGCTGGATGGCCAGGCAGGTTTCGATAGCGTTGCGCGCGCCGGGGAGCAGCGCGGGATTCATAGTGCCCGTGTTCATGTCCTGCCTGTTAGTTTACCTTGAGCTCCTGGTGTATGTCATCGGCCGATAGACCGGAAATTCCTGCCAGCACAATTAAGCGTAAGACTCCGCAAACCGCGATTCGTTACAGGCTCGCTCATGCGCGCGGGCGCACGCGAAACGCCGGAACCTGGCCGCCGCCGGAGGTGACATTGGCAAGGCCGGTCGCGCTGAGCCGGCACAAATAGCCGGCCAGTCGACCGCGGAAAAGGTAGGGAGCGAAATCCACGAGCATGTCGCGCATCGTCACTCTGCCTCCTTGCTCGGCGTAGGGAAAGACTTCACGGCGCACGTTGATGCGTTCTTGCGCGACCCAAGCCTTCTCCGGCTCGGCGAGCGCTTTCTGGATGGCCGCGTCCCAAGCCGAGGGGTCGGTTTCCCATCCGAGCGTGACTCCAATGCCGCCGTATTCGTCGTTGGGCTTGATGACGAAGTTCTCGCGATGGCGGCGAATGTAGTCGAGCAGCTCGACGGTCTGTCCGTCGCGCGTGGTGCGGGAATCCTCCAGGCGGCGAGTCCAGGGAATGTGGCGCCGGATCAGTTCGCGCTCGGCGGAAGTGAAGAGCTTCTCATTGCGGTCGTCGGTGAGGACGGCGAAGAAGGCCTTCTTGTGAGGGATCTTGCAGCGCAGCGAATTGGCTACGCAGACGGCGCGGGATTCGTACGCGCGGAGAAGGGCGGCGCATTCCGCGGGATGAGCGACGATGTCGTTGATCAGCACGCGGCGGTAGACAAGGTCGATCTTGCGCCCCTGCGCGGTGAGCACGCGACCGTCGAACACCAGGTCGCGCGGATCGCTGACCAGCGCTGGAACGCCGCGCTTCTCAAACCGTTCGCGGAGAATTTGGAATTCACTCCAGGTGGGGACTTCGCGCCAGTCCACAATGGCGATGAGTGGGCTCGCCAATGTGCCGCCCCAGTCTCGGTAACTGGCCAGCAGTGCGTCGAGGATCGTGGATGAGAGCGGATAGGAACTGACCTCAAAGCGCTCCTCAAAGCGCGTCATGATAGGAAGGGTGCGAAAGACCTCCGCGAGTGTTTCGGCATAACCGAGACCGGCGGGCGACTCGGCGTTGTACTCGGCGAACTGCAGCGATTCAGGAAGAAGGAACGCGTCGAGGCGAGATGCGGTGCTGGCCGTTTTGTAGCCGGGTTCGATGCGCGCCAGGCGTTCTTCCTCGGGGCTCAGTCCGGCCTGTGCGAGGAGTTCGCGCGACGCAAGAGATGCCTCGACCACGCGCTCACCGAGAACGGCAATAGTTTCGGCGACGGGGCGCACGCGCGCTTCGTCGGGTTCATCAATGAAGAAAGGCCGGAGAAAGGGGCAATGGACGCGGTCGCCGAAGGTGAGCCGCGCGGCGCGCATCTGCGCGGCAAGGTCAGCGCAAAATGCGGGAGACAATTCGACGTCCGGCCGAAGCAGGCTGTGCCAGACATCAGCGGGCGACGAGTGAGTGCGGGAAGCCTGCACCGAACCGCCGCTCATGCGCTTTTGGCACCCACTCGCGATTTCGAAGGCGCGCCGGTGAAACCGGACGCCCCACCGATGCCGAGAAGCTCTTCCCAGCGCGGCCAGGAATTAGCGGGCGTGCCGTGTAAGGCGCGATCGATCACCAGATTGGCCATACGCTCGACCACTTCCTTGAAGTAGAAGTCGGTGATCCGGTCGCGCTCGAAATCAGGCGCAGGATTCAGGAAATCGATAGCATAAGGGACGCCGTCTTTGATCGCGAACTCGATGGTGTTCATTTCATAGCCGAGCGCCTGGTTGATGGTTTGCGCGTCGCGCACCACGCGAGAGCCAAGCTCGGGTGAAAGGTAATCATGCTTCACCAGGTAGCGGCGTTCCTTGGGGTCGTACGCCACAGGAATGATGTCCATTTTGCCGAAGGTGAAGCAACGGACGTAGTCATTGAAGTCAATGAATTCCTGGAGCGTCATGCAGTAGGGCCCGGTGCCGTCGTAAGCGGCGATCAACTCTTCGCGGTTGTTCACCTTGTAGACATGCTTCCAGCCTCCGCCAGCGAAAGGCTTCAGGATGGCCGGGCGGCCGACGTAGTCGAGCAAGCCGTCCCAATCAACGGGGTATTTCAAGTTGTGCAGGGATTCTGAATTGATGTCCACGTCCGCGGGATACGATTTCTGCGGCAGCAGGACGGTTTTCGGGATGGCCAAGCCGAGTTGCGACGCCATGGCATAGTTGAAGAATTTGTCGTCAGCGGTCCACCAGAAGGGATTGTTGATGACGTAGGTGCCTTGCAGCACGGCGTGTTTCAAGTAGCCGCGGTAGTAATCCACTTCGTGCGAGATGCGATCCACGATGACGCGATATTCGGCGGGTTCGCCCATGCGCGTGCCGCCGAGCTTGACGAATTCAGCGGTGATGCCTTTCGAAGCGCCGAGGTGGTTCACCCGCTCGATGAACGCGGGAGGAAAGCTGTACTCGCGCCCGCAAAGGATTCCGACTTTGATGGGTTCGACTCCTTTTTTCATGGCGCCTCCTTGGCGATTGGCGGCGGAGTGAAGCTCTATCCCAGAGCCGCTAAGTGCGGGCCCTCGAAGCTTGCGGCGTAACACCGTCGCTGGTCTCCGCGACGATGTGACGGACCACTTCCTTCAGGTCGCCGGTTTCCCGGTACACGCGCAGCTGGCGTTCGGCGCTGGTGCCATCGCGCAGAATCGAGTGAATGGGGCGCAGCGCCTCGCGGCTGCCCAGGTCGTCCACCACGTCGTCCACAAACGCGAGCAACTCCTCGCCCAATTCGCGCATGGGCACTTCAATCTGTTTGCCGAAGTCGATCAGTTTTCCTTCCACGCCCCAGCGGGCGGCGCGCCATTTGTTTTCTTCAATCAGCGCGCGCGGATAAGCGCGGAAGCCCATATTGCGGGTGTACAGGCGATGAAGCTTGACGACGATGGCCTGGGTCAGCGCTGCAATCGCCACAGCTTCATTCACGCGCGTGGCCACATCGCAGATGCGGAATTCGAGAGTGCCGAAGGTCGGGTGCGGGCGCACGTCCCACCAGATTTTCTTGGCGTTATCGATGCAGTGCAAATGAACCAGCAAGTTGACGTAATCCTCGTATTCGCTCCAGGAACTGAAGTGGTCCGGAATTCCGGTGCGCGGAAATCGGCGAAATACCGTGGTGCGGAAGGACTTCAATCCGGTGTTGCGTCCCATCCAGAATGGCGAGCTGGTGGAAAGGGCCAGCAAATGAGGAAGGAAGTAACGCACCATGTTCATCAGGTCAATCATGGTGGTGCGGTCAGGGACGGCAACGTGCACGTGCATGCCGAAAATCAGGAGGGAGCGCGCCAGTTGCTGCAATTCTTCGACAATATTCTTGTAGCGATCGCCAGGGGTGATGACCTGCTCGATCCAACTGGAGAAAGGATGCGTGCCGGCGGCGGCGACTTGCAGGCCAACGCGGTCGGCGGCGCGGACCAACTCGCCGCGGATACGGCGCAGTTCGCAGTCCAGATCTTCAACGTCTTCGCAGATTTTCGTTCCGATCTCGACAATGGATTGGTGCAGCTCGGGCTTGATCTGTTCGCCGAGTTGCATCGAGCCCGCTTCCACCAGGTTCGAGACGTGGGAGCGCAGTTCTCCGGTGGCGGGATCGATGATTTGAAATTCTTCCTCGACGCCAATCGTGAATCGGTGATGCATGAAAGGCACCTTTCCGGTGCGCCTGCGGGGATGCAGGAGCATATCACATTCCCGGGGCTGAGGAGTTTGGGTGCCGGGCGCGGACCGCAGATTATCGGTTCAGGAATGGAAGAGTTTGTTCGATTGCGCGCCGTGGTCATGCGGCGGACTATGCCGGATGACCGGCCCGCATAGCGGCCAAAAGCGAATTCAGGAGCATAAACATTGCTGATAGGGGCGATAAATTATTAGAATTTCGCCTGCCGGGGTCCAACAGGTAGATTAGCCCGTTCTAAGTCGCTTGCGACAGCGGAGAGGACAGGCCTTGAAGGCACGACACCTGGTCCCACGGCTCGCAGTTCTTGTCCTGCTTTTCTGCATCACACCCCGCACGAATCTGGCACAGAGTTCCCCCGCAAATGCGGCGCCGGCAGACCAACAATCGCAGCGCGTTGCCGCTCTTGAGCACCAAGCCGCGGAGGCCAAGAGCTCCGCGGACAACGCCTGGATGCTCACCAGCTCCGCTCTGGTGCTGATGATGACCGGGCCGGGACTGGCGCTGTTCTACGGCGGCTTGGTGCGCAAGAAAAATGTGCTGGCAACAATGATGCAAAGCTTCGCCATGATGGCGGTGATCACCGTGCTGTGGGCTGTGGCGGGCTACAGCTTTGCGTTCGGAGACGGCGGAAGATTTTTCGGTGGATTCCAACATTTATTTCTACGCGGCGTCGGGCTGGCGCCTGATCCGGCATATGCAGCGACGATTCCCACGCAAACCTTTATGGTGTATCAACTGATGTTTGCCATCATCACGCCGGCGTTGATCACCGGCGCGTTTGCGGAACGCCTGAAATTCAGCGCCATGCTGCTATTCCTGATTCTGTGGTCGTTGGTGGTTTACGATCCCATGGCGCACATGGTGTGGGGCAAGGGCGGGCTGCTGAACGCGTCACTGGGCGGAAGATTTCCGACGCTCGATTTTGCCGGTGGCACGGTGGTGCACGTCTCGTCAGGGGTTTCCGCGCTCGTCTGTGCGCTGTATCTGGGCAAGAGGCTGGGATATCCGAAGCGTCCGATGCCGCCGCACAGCGTGGTGCTGAGTTTCATCGGGGCGTGCCTCCTGTGGGTCGGCTGGTTCGGATTCAATGCCGGCAGCGCGCTCGCGGCTGGGAGCCTGGCTACGAGCGCGTTTGTGGCCACGCACTTCGGGGCTGCGGCTGCAACCATCGGGTGGAGCGGGGCGGAATGGCTGCGCAACGGGAGGCCTAGCGTATTGGGCGCCATTTCAGGTGCCGTGGCCGGGCTTGTGGCCATCACGCCGGCGGCGGGATTTGTGGGACCGATGGCGGCGCTCGGAATCGGATTGATTGCCGGTGCGTTCTGTTTTTGGATGGTCACGATCGTGAAGGGGCGTTTCGGATATGACGATTCACTCGACGCATTTGGCGTTCACGGTGCGGGCGGGACCATCGGCGCGCTGTTGACCGGCGTGTTTGCGTCGAGCGTGATCAATCCGATGTTCAAGGATGCCAGCGGGAAGACGCTGCCGTCGGGTGTGCTGGAAGGGAACGCCTTTCAAGTGGTGAACCAGGCGGTGGGAGTATTGACTGCCTGGGGGCTGGCCATTGTGGGGACACTCGCGATTTTGAAAATCGTGGACAAGCTCGTCGGGCTGCGAGTAAGCGAGGACGACGAAAACCAGGGCCTGGACCTTTCACAACACGGCGAAGAAGGGTATTACTGGGATACTCCGGGATAGCGCCGGTCGCAAATCGGGATTGCCGGGACGAACGACGATGACCAAAGTCGAAGCCATCATTCAGACTTCCAAGCTGGATGCCGTAAAAGAAGCGCTGCATGAAATCGGCGTCGAAGGAATGACGGTGCTGGAGGTGCGCGGGCACGGCCGGCAGAAGGGCCACACGGAGGTCTATCGCGGGCGCGAATACACCGTGGACCTGATTCCCAAAATCAAGATCGAGATGGTGCTGGCCGACGAGCTGGTGGAAAAATCCGTGGAAGCCATCGTCAACGCCGCGCGCACGGGAAAGATCGGGGACGGCAAAATTTTTCTGACCAGGGTGGACGACGCCATCCGGATTCGCAATGATGAGCGGGGCGAAAGCGCCCTCTGAATCTCGCTGTCGACAATCCGCGCACGATTGGGCGCGTAGCGGTTCCCGATTCCCGCCGGAACATCTGCCCGGAGTAGAATTCCAACTGCAGAAACATGCCTGCTAAACCCGCACTCACTGTAGAACTGCGCGACCACTACACCGGGGAATTCGCGCGGCTGAAAGACGAATTTTTCGCGAACGGTGACGGCCGCGCTGCCGTTGCCGGACGGACCGCGCTGGTGGATGCGATCGTGCTGCGCTTGTGGAAGGAGTTGGTATCGGCCGAACCCGAAGGGCCGGCGGGATTGGCGGTGTTCGCGCTCGGCGGGTACGGCCGAGGATGGCTCTTTCCATTTTCCGATATTGATCTTCTGTTTTTGAACGAAGGCGATGGAGGAGGAGAAAAGCGCAAGGCGTCGGTGCGCCGCTTTTCGCAGGAATTGTGGGACCTGCGATTGAAGCTCAGCCCGGCGACGCGCACCTTGGCGGAATGCGAGCGGTTTGATCCGGACAATCTTGAATTTTCGATTTCGCTGCTCGATTGCAGGTACGTGGCCGGGGACCGCGAACTCTACACACGCCTGCACGACACGGTGGTGCGCCACCTGGTGCTGCGGGACGCGCCGCTGATCATCAAGCACCTGGCGGACCTGGCGCGCAGCCACCACGCAAAATTCGGCAACACCGTGTTTCACCTGGAGCCGAACGTGAAGGATGGGCCTGGCGGTCTGCGCGACTACAACGTGGCCTGCTGGCTGGCGTTGATTTCCGCCATGGACTCTCTGCGCGCCTGGCCGGATGAAAAGATGCCGCTGCCAAACTCGGTGCGCAAGCCGTTTGAGGCGGCGCTGGAATTTCTCATGTCCGTGCGTTGCTTCCTGCATTTCCGCCACGCGCGGGATGACAATTCTCTGGCATGGGACGCGCAGGAAGAAGCCGCGGCAAAGAAGATTGGGGCGCCGGACGCGGGTGTGCTGACGCCGTCAGATTGGATGCGAATCTATTTCGGGCACGCGCGAAAAATCTTCCGCGTGTGCACGCAACTGTTGGAAGAGTTGCCGACCACGCGGCCGTCGCTCTACCGGCAGTTCCAGAGTTTGCGTTCGCGGTTGTCGAACGCGGAATTTTCGGTGGTTGGCAACCTGGTGTTTTTGCGGCAGCCCGAGGCCCTCGCCGACCGGCAACTGATCCTGCGGGCGTTTCGATTTCTGGCGCGGCATGGCTTGAGCTTGAGTTCGGCGGCGGAATCGCAGATCGAGGAAATGCTCCCGGCGCTGGTGGAAGAATCGCCGGGAGGCGCGGAGCTCTGGCACATGCTGCAGGAAATCCTGCTCGCTCCGCATGCGGCCGAGGCGCTGCGGTCCATGCACTCGCTGAGATTGTTGACGCTGCTGGTGCCGGAGTTGCAGCCCATTGATGCCCTGGTGGTGCGCGATTATTCGCACCGGTTCACCGTGGATGAGCACACCTTTGTGGCCATCGAGAATCTGCACGCGCTGCGGCAGTCGCAATCGAAGTGGGACCAGCGTTACGCCGAGCTGCTGGAGGAACTGGAGCAGCCGGACCTGCTTTATCTGGCGATCCTGCTGCATGACACGGGCAAAGGCGCGAAGACGGACAATCACGTGGCCGCGAGCGTGTTGATAGCCACGGACGCGCTCGAACGACTGGATCTGGATGCGCCGGACCGCGAGACTGTGCTCTTCCTGATTGGCGCGCACCTGGACATGAGTGCGGCGTTGCGCCGCGACATTTTTGACCCGCAGACGATTCGCGCCTTTGCCGAAAAAGTGGGGACGCCAGAGCGCCTGAAAATGCTCTGCCTTCTCACCTATGCGGATATCAAAGCGGTGAATCCCGACGCGCTGACGCCGTGGAAGGCAGAAAACATCTGGCAACTCTATATCGCCACGTCGAACTTTCTGAACCGTTCGCTCGACGAGCGGCTGCATCCAGCGCAACACGAAGATGCCCATGACGAGGTGATGATGCATCTGCGCACGCTCGCGCCCGCGGCGGGCAAGAGGCTGGAGACCTATCTTGAAGGATTACCGCGAAGGTATCTGCTGACGCACGCCGCCGGGGAAGTGCTGGGGCACATGGAGATGGCCGGGCAGCTCGGGAAGGATCCGGTGCAATTGGATTTGCGGCGCGGAAGGCACTGGTATGAGCTGACCCTGGTGACGCCGGACCGGCCGCAACTGTTCGCCACGATCGCGGGAGTGCTGGCGGCGTGGGGCATGAACATCGTGAAGGCCGCGGCATTTTCGAACCAGGCAGGGACGGTAGTGGACACGTTTTATTTCACGGATCGTTTTCGGACGCTCGAACTCAACCTGCCGGAGTGGGAGCGCTTCAAGCAGAGCATTCATGACGTGCTGTCGGGCAAAGCCGATTTGGCGCGGATGTTGCGCGACCGGTTGCGGACCGGTAAGGACCGCCCACCGAAAGTGAAAGTGAAAACGAAGATTGAATTTGACGACGCGTGCTCGGCGCACAGCACGCTGGTGGAGGTAATCGCCCAGGACCAACCCGGATTGCTGCACCGCATCAGCTCGCGGTTTGCGCAGGAAGGGTGCAATATCGAGATCGCGTTGATTGAGACCGAGGGCCAGACGGCCATTGACGTTTTTTATTTGACTTCGGGAGGCGCCAAGCTGTCCGGCGAACACAAAGAGCGGTTGCGAACGGACCTGCTGGGAGATTTGGCGTCCTAAGGCGGCCTTGGTAACATCGTGGGTGGAATGAGTCCAATTTGCCGCGCCCCGCATCCATAGATCCATAGGAGGGAATCCATGAGCATGAATACCTACGTGACACTGGGAAGATCCGGGCTGAAGGTAAGCCCGCTGTGTCTCGGGACCATGACGTTTGGGACGGAATGGGGCTGGGGGAACGAGGAGAAGGATTCTAAAACGATTTTTGACCGCTATCTCGAAGCGGGCGGCAATTTTCTGGACACCGCCGACGGCTACACCATGGGGCACAGCGAGCAACTGGTGGGGAAATTCGTGGCCGAGCGCAAGCTGCGCGACAACGTAGTGATCGCCACAAAATTTACTTTTAACGGACAGCAGGGAAATCCCAACGCCGGCGGGAACGGACGGAAGAATATTCATCGCGCGATCGAGGGATCGCTGCGACGGTTGCAAACGGACTACGTGGATTTGTACTGGCTGCATGCCTGGGATACGGTCACGCCGGTCGAAGAAGTGCTTTCGACGCTGAACGACTTGGTGCGTGAGGGGAAGATTCTCCATTTCGGATTTTCAGACACCCCGGCGTGGTACGTAGCCCGGGCGCAAACGCTGGCGCAGACGCAAGGAAAAGAGCCGCTGATCGCACTGCAACTGGAATATTCGCTGGCAGAACGGAATATCGAGCGCGAACACATTCCCGTGGCCCAGGAGCTGGGCATGGCCATTTGTCCCTGGAGCCCGCTGGCCAGCGGCCTGCTGAGCGGCAAATATAAGCGCGAAGGGAACAGCGGTTCGGGCGACGGACGGCTGCAACAAACCAAGGACCAAGCCAACCCGGTGTTCCGGAAATTCTCAGAGCGGAACTGGCAGATTGTGGAAGTGCTGGCCAATGTGTCGAAGCAAATCGGAAAGACTCCCGCGCAAGTAGCGTTGAACTGGGTGGCCACGCAGCCAGGAGTGACGTCCACGATCATCGGCGCGACAAAAACCGCGCAACTTGACGCCAACCTCGCTTCCCTCGATTTCACCATTCCGGTGGACCAGCGCAAGCAACTGGATGAAGTGAGCGCGCTTGAGATCACACATCCGTATCTGTTCTTTTCGGAGGGCATTCAGCAGATGATTACTGGCGGCAAATTGGTACGGCCGTGGGAGCCAGCGCGCGCCACCGGAGCGCCTCTTGGAGCAGAGACGACGCCTACGCTGGCCATGAAGGCGCAGAAATAGCCGAAGAAACCGGTCAGAGTCGAGCTTTCATCGCGGGCGAGGCCTGTCCGAAGGATAGGTGATGCGCCTGCCGCGGACGCGAGCGAAAGGCGTGAGGCGGTGAAGGCGCGAGGGCGAGGCGCTGATGATGTCCCGCACTGGGAAGCCACGAACAGTGAGTGCATCGGCCACCAGTGAGCGGTGACAACGCCAGGGGACGGCTTCAGCGCACATCAAGGCCGTGGGCTTAGTCACCGCAAGCCGGATGGCGCGGTCCAAGCCAGCTTCGAATTCCGGCGTCTGCATGTAATCGGCAAAGCCGCGAAAACTGGCATTGTGCCAACCGAGATTGACTGATTCAGCTTTGGCTCGGCGCAGCCCACCGAGTTTCTTCAAGTGAACGTAGCCGATGCGGAGTTTACGTAGCGCGGGGCCGAGCGTCTCGCGATTAAACTGGGGGTTGTGGCGCGAGCGCGGGATGGTGCGAATGTCGAGCACGCGGCGGATGCCATTCGAGCGGAGCAAAGAGACAAACTCGTCCAGGGAGCGCGTGGAGTGGCCAATAGTAAGGATAGTGGGTTGTTTTGCCTTGCGGCATTTGCGCATGGGAGGCGAGAGACGATTCTAGCTTGGCGGCGGCGTGCCATCCACATTTGCGCTTGGGCCGGGGACGTCTCCCGGAGATAATAACAGTCCCTTCTAAATTCCCGTTGAACGACGGAATTCGCACAACGAGGCGTGAGACCGATGGCCGAAATAAAAACCATATTCTGGGACAATGGCGGCGTCATCCTGACCAACGGATGGGACCGCGGCTCCCGTAAAAAGGCCGTGGAACATTTCCACCTGGACTGGGAAGATTTCGCGGACCGCCATGAATTGATGCTCAACGCATTTGAGACCGGCCAGGCGAGCCTGGACCAGTATTTGCAGCGAACCGTGTTTTACCGCACGCGGCCGTTCACCATGGATGAATTCAAGGCTTTCATGATGGCGGAGTCGCAGGCGCTGCCAGAATCACTCGCCGTCCTTGGCGAGCTAGCGCGAGGACGGCGCTGGGATCTGGCGTCGCTCAACAATGAGTCGCGCGAGATCAACGAATACCGTATCCGGCAGTTCCGATTGACGGACTATTTCGAGGCGTTTTTCAGCTCCTGCTACCTGGGGCTGCGCAAGCCGGACGCGGCGATTTATCACCGGGCGCTGGAGATCACCCAGCGAGCGCCGGAGCAATGCGTGATGGTGGACGACCGCGACCTGAACCTGGAATGCGCGCGGGAACTGGGGATGAAAACCATACATTTTCAGGACGCGGCGCAATTACGCGCGGACCTTGCCAAGCTGGGGATTGTAGCCAACGGAAAATAACCGGGAGGAATTTCCATGGAACTGGGAATGATTGGGCTGGGAAAGATGGGCGCATTCATGACCGAGCGTCTGGCGCGCGGAGGGCACCGCGTGGTTGGATTCGACCGCGACGCGGCAGCGGTGCGGCACGTCGTGGACAAGGGTGCGGCCGGAGCAGATTCACTCGAGAAAGTTGTGGCGCAGCTTAAGACGCCTCGAGCCATCTGGCTGATGGTGCCTTCGGGCGCGCCGGTGGACCAGACTATCGAGGCGCTGACGCCGCACCTGGCGCCGGGCGACACGGTCATTGATGGCGGAAATTCAAACTACAAAGATTCCGTGCGCCGCGCCGCGGCCCTCGCGCCGAAGAAGCTGAATTTTGTAGATTGCGGCACCAGCGGCGGCATTTGGGGGCTTACGGAAGGGTACAGCATGATGATCGGCGGCGACGCAGAGGTGGTGAAGCGTTTGGCGCCGATTTTTCAGACCCTCGCGCCCGCGCCGGATAAGGGATGGGGACGCGTGGGGCCAGCCGGTTCCGGGCATTTCGTCAAGATGGTGCACAACGGCATCGAATACGGAATGATGGAGGCGTACGCGGAGGGGTTGGACCTGCTGCGCCACAAGAAGGAGTTTTCGCTCGACCTGTTGCAAATTTCTAAAATTTGGCAGCTCGGCAGCGTGATCCGCTCGTGGCTGCTGGATTTGACTGTGGATGCGCTGGAAAAGAACCCGGCCCTCGACGGCATCGAGGCCTACGTGACGGATTCCGGCGAAGGGCGCTGGACGGTGATGGAAGGAGTGGATCTGGGCGTTCCGCTGCCGGTGATTTCGGGTGCGCTCGACGCGCGATTCCGCTCACAGGATCCTCAGCCGTTTGCGAACAAACTGCTGGCCATGATACGCAATGAATTCGGCGGACACGCGGTGCGGACAGCCGCGAAAAAGTAGCGGCGTTCGAACCGTGCAGATGGACACGCGAGTTTTCCCCGACGTTGACGCGCTCAGCCGCGGCGCGCTCGAAGCCATTCTGCGGATCCTTGCGGAGTCGGTATCGCAGCGCGGCCGGTTTGCCATCGCGCTCTCCGGCGGGCACACACCAGCCCGCATGTATTCGCTGTGGGCGGAAAAGTACAGCGCGCAAACTCCCTGGGATCGCGTGCACCTGTTCTGGGGCGATGAACGATTTGTTCCGCAGAGCGACCCTCTGAGCAATTACCACATGACGCGCGAGGCGCTGCTCTCACGCGTTCCCATTCCTGCCGCGAACGTCCACCCCGCACCGACAAATCTTCCCACACCCCAGGCGGCGGCAAAAGCCTATGAAGCGGAACTAAGAAAGTTCTTCGGCGCAACGGCGCCTGCTTTTGATGTCCAGCTTCTCGGAATCGGTGTGGAAGGGCACACCGCGTCGCTCTTTCCCAACTCGCCGGCGCTCGAAGAGAAGCAGCGCTGGGTGACGGCGGTGCGCGCACCGGCAGAGCCTCCGGATCGGCTGACGCTGACTCCAGCGGTGCTGAATTGTGGACGCAACACGTTTTTTCTGGCGGCGGGCAAGGACAAGCGGCAGATACTTGCGGCGCTCCGCGATGAGCATGATCCAAAAACCAGCCAATATCCCGCGGCAAGAATCCACCCCGCCGGGCCCGTCACATGGTTACTGGATCAGATCGCGGCGGGATGAAGCGAGCTTCAAGGAACGCAGCCCCGCTGTGACCGGAATCCGATTCGGGACACTTTCCTAGAATAGAGCAGCATCAGCGAAAACCAGTCAGCCGCGGCTACTTTCTGCAAATCTACCGCATTCCCCATGTATTCCTTGGAGAGGAATGGCCACTGCACCGTGGGACAGGCGAAACTGTCTCGCCGTACCATTGACCCGCTCTACTGACGCTCCTAGCATCATTTTCGAACGACGTAGCGTTGCGGACTGCGGGCCCTAATCCCCGTGTTTCGCAGAATCGAGCGGGAATCAACCAGCATGCCCTACTTGCAAAACCTGCCGAGAGATATCAGAGCCAGAAGGAAGCGGCGCGGACCGCGAATGAATTCACGGGTTCCGGTGGCAATTGAATGGAATGGCCAGGCCGGACCGCTTCGTTTTGAAACAGGGTTCACGCGAGTCGTGAACAATTACGGCTGCTTGCTGGTAAGCCCAAGGGAACTTGACGTGCAACAACGGTTGCGTGTGACAAACCTTGCCACCCGGGAATCAGCGGACGCCGTGGTGGTCTGGAAGGGCGTGCAACGGCCGGACGGATGGGACATGGGCGTTGAGCTGGTGGCGGCCAATTTGAATTTTTGGGGTGTAGACCTTTGAAACTGCAAACCTTGCGACCTGCGCCGGCAAGATCGACAAATGTTCAGGCGAAGACTGTGGCGTCACCCTCAAAGCCGGGAACGATCGCGGCTAAGAGTGCTGGTCCTGCGGCGCAGCCCGGCGGAGCGACGGTCCGGCCCGTGATCGCGGGAGAAGAGCGCCGTCGCAGCCAGCGTGTGCTGCTGCGCGTGCATGGGAAATTGTACATGGCACACAAAGGCGAAGAGATCACCATGGAAGTGAGCACAGTGAGCGTGAACAATCACGGAGCGCTTTTGGTGATGAAGCAGAGTTTGCCGCTCGATGCGCATGTGGTGCTGGAGCATGGAACTACCAGGCAGCGTGTGCCCTGCCGGGTCACTCGCACGCCGCGGGAAATGCCGGAGGGTTACCACGTGCCTCTGGAGTTTGACACCCCGGAACCGAATTTCTGGGGCATCGCGTTTCCGCCTGCGGATTGGCGGCCGACGGATGATTTGTAAACGCGAGAATCCGCACACCGTCTTACCATTGTCCGGCCAAACTGCCATTATCACGTACGAATGCCCGGCGTGATTTCCGCGAGGCTAAGCGAATGGCAACTGGCGCAAATCCAGATTCCCGCCTGAAAGAATGACGCCGACCTTCTTTCCTTCAGCGCCAATCCTGCGCAGCAAGGCCGGCGCGGCGGCCACGGCCCCCGAGGGTTCGACGACCAGTTTCAACCGCTCCCACAGTAGAAGCATCACGCGCATTATTTCATCTTCGCTCACCAGCGAAATTTGATCCACGCGCTCACGCAGCACGGAAAATGTGAGTGGACAGAGCGTGGCGCGCAGACCGTCGGCGATGGTCTCGGCTGCGGCGGCCGATTCAATGTGTCCTGAGGCGAGGGAGCGGCTGGCATCGTCAGCATTGCGCGGCTCACCGCCCACCACGCGAATGGCGGGCCGCATGCCCTTGGCAGCAATGGCCGTCCCGCTCAGGAGGCCGCCGCCACTGACGGGAGTGATGATGAAATCGAGATCGGGAATTTCCTCGAGCAGCTCCAGCGCGGCGGTACCCTGCCCGGCCATCACACGCACGTCGTTGTAAGGATGAACCAGATGCGCGCCAGTCTGCTGCATCACGGCGCCGGCCATTGCTTCGCGGGCCGCGATATTGGGCTCACACTCCGTGATTTTTCCGCCGTAGGCTTCCACGGCGCGTTTTTTTACCGGAGAAGAATTCGAGGGCATCACTATGAATGCGGGGATGCCTCGCCACCTTGCCGCCAGGGCCAGCGCCGCGGCGTGATTGCCGGACGAAGGCGCGACCACTCCCCGCTTCGCCTGCTCCTCAGTCAATGAAAAAACTGCGTTCGCCGCACCGCGAATTTTGAATGAGCCCGTCTTTTGCAAATTCTCGCATTTGAAAAAGGCCTGGGCGCCGGCCATTTCGTCAAGCGATCGGCTGGTGACAACGGGAGTGCGATGAATCCGCGGGGCAATCCGGGCGTGGGCGGCACGAACTGCTTCAATATCAGGAGCATCCAGCTTAGCGTGAGTCGCCATGAATCAGGCCTGATGCATTATGGCACAGCTTCGATTGGCGGATGCTGGCATAGAAATACAACAGAATGCTCAAGAAAATCATTAAAATTCTTGACGGGAGTTCGCGGCGGTGCGATTCTCGCGTTACCCCTTCCGGATTCAAATCCTTTCGAAAATGCATTCAACCGAAGCCCAGGAGAATCACATGCCGAAGAACGAGCGACGTGTCGCCCCACGCAAATCCTGCACAATTCCGATTCGATTTCGCAGCTTTACATCAAACGAATTCGCCCCTGCCACTGTGGCAGTCGCTGCTTCAGGAGGTTCTGCTAAAGCGGTTGCGCCAGCCAGGGCCCGAGCCAGCACGCAGGAAACCATCATCGGAGAGACGGTGAACATTTCCGAGCGGGGGATCGGTTTCAAATCGCCGCTGAAGTTCAGCGTAGGCGATTCGGTGGAAGTATTCCTGACGCTGCCGCGGGAATTGACGGGCCGCCGCCCCGAGGAAGTTCGCTGCGATGCACGCGTCGTGCACGTGGAGACGAACCCGGACGCTGTGGGGATGACCGGCGTGGGAGCGGCGGTCGAGCGATTTGAGCCGCTGAGCAACGGTCACGCCTGGGCAAATTAGAAACGGGCGGGGCGGGAACTGGTAAACGCCTGGACCTACCTTCTGTTCATGAGCTTCGGCGTGATGAAGGTCACTTTCGCCGCAGCCGAATTTTCGTAGCGATCGAATACCTGCACAGCGATGGTGTGCTCACCAGCGGGAAGCGCGGCGAGTGTCATCTGGTAGCTTTCCCTCAGGGCATCCGAAAGCAATCCCACCGGAAACAGAATTTGCCAATCGCCGGCATCCACGCTGAACTGCGCGCGGGCAATGGTGGCCGAAGAGCTGGCGGCGTCGAACAGGATGGTGGCGCCATTGACGTCGGCCGGGTTCGGATTCACGCGAAAATTCTCGATGCGCGGCGGTGTATTGACTACCAGGAACCGGTCGCTTTCGCGTTCGGCGGTCAAGGCCAGCACGGCCGGATTTGAAGAAGAGTCTGAGACTATGATTTTCAAGTGGTAGGCGCCGTCGGGCATGACCGTGCTGTCCCAGGAGTAGAAACGTTGCGTGATCTTGTCTTTCAGCAGGCGCCAGTTCTGTTCGCCCTCGCCGCGATAATAAACGGAAAACAAGAGGTCGTCCTCATTGTCGTCATGGGCGCTCCACAGGACGCTCTGGAAACCTTTGTCTGCAAAGCCTTGAGGCGGGACATCCGCCTTAGCGGGTTTGGTAACCGCCTCGATTCCCGCGGAGAGCGTAGCGAAAGGCGAAGTCACGGCGCCGTAGCGCTGCGGCATGCGGAGTTGCGCGGGAACAGCGGCGCCCGGGACACCGACTGGCGCGTTGAATCCCTGCACGCGGATCCCAGGCTCCTGCACCACCACGTCGTCAATGACTGGCGCGACATTCTTCGGCTGATAGGCCAGGCTGACCCAGGAAACATTCGGGACTCCGCCACCATCGGTACTCAGGAACACAGCCTTCCATTGCACGAAGCGCGCCGGCGGGCAACTGACCGTCTCGCCAGCGGCATTTTTGTATGGCCCGGCCCAGGGGCTCCAATTTTTCTCCGGGCTGGACGTGTTTCCCGAGCGGACATAGAAGGCCACCTTTCCCTGCGTGGCGCCGTTTTCACCCCACCAAGTGAGGCGGCCCCAGTGGGAAAAAATCTTTGCGTCGAAGGTGTCGGATTCGAAAGATCCTTCGGAATCAAATGTGGGGCCGAGGGAAAATATTTTTCCCGGGTTCGCAGTGGCCACGAACAATTTGCCGCCGGGCCCGGGAACGAAACTGGTCACCTGCGAGGACGCACTCTTCGCGATGCTGGAGCTGACGTTCTGGCCTTCAATTTCCACGATGGCGCCCTTATTTCCCGTGCCCAGGAGAATTTTTCCAGCGGCGGACAGGCCCATGGTGAAGACCAGATCTTCGCGCGAGGTCCAAATCGTTTCCGGAGAGCCGTCGGCGGAAATCTTCACCACTTCCGCGCCTCCGGTGGTGGAGGGGAAGAAGGGGAATTGCTGCTGGGGCTGAGCATTGGGAATTTGAATCGTTGTCGCGCCTGCGAGTACGGCGATGGCTGCAGGCGTCGTGGGCTGTATGGAGGGCATCTGGGGTGCGGCGCCGGCAGGGCGCGGTTTTTCTCCAATTCCGGCGGCGTAGATTGCGCCGGCCGAATCAACCAGCAGGGAAGTGATTTCTTTCTTGTTGGTTTCGTAAATTACGAATGACGCCCCGGCCTCGGGCACCGCGCGCGGGCCTTTGCGGACGATTTCGATGCGGAGAACCAGGCCATTGGGATCAGTGCCAACCAGAAGGTTTCCTTTGGAATCGAAGGCGAGAGATCGGGCGTGCCGCTCCTCGGATTGATAGAAGAGCTGACCTTTGCCGTCGGAGCTGACGGCAAAGACTTCCCCTTTATCGCCCACGCCGATGAATAGCGCGCCCTGCGCATCCACGGCGAGAGCCCAGATGTATTTGCACTTGGGCTCGAAGAAGACGCTCTTCTGGCCGTCGGGCGTGACTCTGTAAATCTTTCCATCCGGCGAAGTCCCGACATAGAGGTTGTCGGAAGCGTCGAAGACGATGGCTTGGGCGGCCAGCTCGGGTGATTCGAACACAGTGGTCGCTTTGCCGGAATCGTCGAAGCGCAACACCTTGGCGTCGGAGCCGCCTGCGGCGTACAGCCGGCCGTGTGAATCAACGCGAAGGGCCCACAGGTAGGCGAGATTGGGATCGGCGAACGAGGTGAAACGCGGCGCGGGCGTCAACAGGCCGTCACTGCGGATGGCCACGCCTTTGGCGTTGCCTTTTTCGAATTCCGGTGCGTCGGATTGCCGCCAGTAGCGCGTGTGTTCTCCACGCGAAGGATCCGGCAGGGCCAGCGTGGTCACCGCCAGGCAGACTGCCAATATTCGCCAATTCATTTCTCTGGATCTCCTTTGGCCGCGGAATTCACTTTACAGTGATCGTCAGGGTGCGCTGTCCGGCGATCACTTGATGCATGTCAACAGACCATTCGCCGGATTTGGATTGATGCAGCAGGCGCGCTCCGCCGGGATTCTGGCGCTGATCGAGGACGTTGATTTCAGATAGCGGCGCATTGGGCATCTCTTTGTCTTCGACAAGCAAGGTGGGCGTGGGTTGGAAGAGCGCGGCATACAGGCGGTCGTTCTTGCGTTCGCGATTGATAAGCTTGATCAATTCCTCGAGGCCGGGCAATTGGCCGTGCCCGATGCCGCCGAAAGTCTGGACATTACGATTGAGGGTCTCCGCGTCGCTGACGGTGAGCTGGAGCTGGCCGCGCACCGATTGCGCCGGAATGGTGATGGGGATTTCCTGAATAAACGGCGCACCGCGATAGGGACGCAGCAGCACCTTCACGGCCACGGTTTCGCCGGGACGCGCTTCGCTCTTTTCGACCCAGGCGCTATCAATGGTGGCCCAGCGGCGCTCCGACATGGCCGTAACCTGCAGCTTAATGCCATCCACGTGCGGCAGCTCGTAGGAGTTTGAGTAAATGCGCGCGAAAGCGCTCTGCACGGACAGAGCCACGCCGATGCCGGTCGGCATCGGCGAATCGGTCGGCGCGAAGAGATTTTCAAGCTTCACTGGCGTGTGGCCCTTCACTTCGATGGCTCCCTCGAGCGACAGTGTGGACCCTTCGCCATACGCGGGATTTGCGACGATGCCGTTGAATGTGGCCACAGCCACCAGCAGCGGAGTCAGCTGCGGACTCTCAATCACTTCAAAGCGGAAATTCTTCCTTGCCGCTGGGGTCACCAGCTCCACTTCCATGGGAATCATGGCCGGGCCGGCGCCGAGCCTTCCCATCACCCCCGTCACACGGTCCTGCGTGAGCGTGCCGATGGTGCCGCCGATGTTCATGATCTTGGTGGATGCCAGGGAAGAATTGAGCGTCATCAGCACGTGGCCGCGAGTGAGGGGCATGGCCACCGAGCCAAAACCGAAAATGGGATGGCCGCAAGCGAGCACGAGGTCGCCGATCACAGTGGTGACGGTACAGCCGGGGCTGATGGTCAAATCGCCGCGGACCAGGTCCGCGCCGACCATGTCGCCGGGCTTGATCTTCCAGTCCTCGGGCGATGGTGGCGCGGTGCCGCCGGCCATCGCCGTCATGCCCCAAGCGGAAAATTGTTTTCCGAATTGCGCAAGAGTTTCGGGAAAAAGGCCCGTTGAAATGAGCGGCGTATCGATGGGCACTAGGTATTGGCCGGAGGCGGCGCGCGGAAGCAAGTTTTCTGGGATTTGCACCGGCGCAGTCGGCGCAAAAGCCGCGTTGGACGATGAAGAGTTAGCGGCCGGCGCGGGCGAGGCGGACGATTTTTCTACTTCCAGCATGTTCTCAATGGGAGTAACGCCGCCGATGGCTTCCTTGGTGAAGATGCCAAATTTGAGCGACAGTGCACCGGCAAGTTTCCCTTCGAAATAGACCGGGCTGCCGCTCATACCCGCAGTGACGCCGGCGTGCTCCGGTTTTTCTCCGAGGAGTTGCACGATGATGATGTCCTGTTTCGGGCCCATGGCGTTGTGCAATACGCCGATGACGACCAGATCCATGGGCTCCACTTGGTCACCAGAAAATATCGTGTAAGCCACACCCCTCATTCCCGGCTGCACCTGGCTGAGCGGAAAAATCTCGGGATTGTCAGCAGCGTGGAGGGGAACTGATGCGGCAAGGATCAGGGCTGCCAGGGCCGCGAAGTGCGCAAAAATTAGTCTCCAATGGGATTGAGGCATGAGACTTTCATGATACCTGCGGGGTTTGGGGGAAGCAAATAAGCCCCGTCCTATGCAGTAACGGTAAGGTTGTGGGCCGACCATAAGTGCAAAAGATGAGGTATGCCAGCGTGCAGTTGCTCGCGACGTGGCGAGGGCGGCACCGAGCAGCGTGCTAAAATCCCGCCGTGGCGAAAAAAGTGATCGTGCCGGGGGGGAGCGTTGGCGGCATGGTAGAGCTGCCAGGCGACAAATCCATCTCGCACCGCTACGCCATCCTCGCGGCGCTCGCCGAGGGACGGAGCGAGATTGCCAATTACTCGCCGGCGGCGGATTGCTCGAGCACGCTTGATTGTCTGCGAAGGCTGGGCGTGAAGATTGAATCCGGGCGCGAGCAGAGCGTGCAAATCATCGGGGCGGGCCTAGAGGGAATGAAGGCGCCGCGGCGAACGCTGGATGCGGGAAATTCAGGAAGCACGATGCGCATGCTAGCGGGCGTGCTGGCGGGGCAATCGTTCACATCCACCATCACCGGAGACGCATCCTTGCGGCGGCGTCCCATGCGGCGCGTGATGGAACCGCTGCGGCAAATGGGCGCGACAATCAAAAGCCGCGAAGGCGAGCTGGCGCCACTCAAAATTCAAGGCGGGAATCTGAAAGCCATCGAATATTTGCTGCCCATGCCAAGCGCTCAGGTGAAATCTGCAATCCTGTTCGCAGGACTCTATGCCGACAGGATCACGACCGTAAGTGAACCGGTGCGGACGCGAGATCATACAGAATTGGCGCTGCGTGAATTTGGCGCCAGCGTCGAGCTGCCCAAGGGCGGCGTGTGCGTTCATCCGCGGCCGAAACTGCAACCAAAGCAGCTGACCGTTCCGGGCGACCTGTCCGCAGCGGTTTTTCTGATTGGCGCGTCGCTGGTGCTGCCGAAGTCGTCGCTGGTATTGCACAACGTGGGCCTGAATCCCACGCGGGCCAAGGTGCTCGATTTTCTGGTGAGCGCGGGCGCCATCATCCGCGTGGCCTCGGTGGAATCACGCCACGGCGAGCTGGTGGGCGACGTGGCGGTGCATCATGCGGAGCTTATAGGTGGTGCGATTTCCGGCGCGCAGGTGGCGGAAATGATCGACGAGCTGCCCATGCTCGCGGCGCTCGGGCCGTTTACCGAGAAGGGCATCGAGATTCGCGATGCCAAGGAATTGCGTGTGAAGGAGAGCGACCGCATTGCCACGCTCGCCGAGGGCTTGCGGCGCATGGGTGCGCGTGTAGAAGAATTTCCGGACGGCCTCCGTGTGGAGGGCCGGGCCGCCGGAAAATTGCACGGCGCAAAAGTGGACCCGCGGGGAGATCACCGCATCGCCATGGCGCTAGCTGTGGCAGCCCTGGGCGCAGAAGGCGAGACAACCATACAAGACGCAGAATGTGTGGGAGTTTCTTTTCCCGGATTCTTCAGCACATTGGAAAAATTGCGTGGCAAGGCGGCGGAAGGCGCGGCGTAATGCCGCGGTCTAAGACGAACGGCGTAGATTGATAGTGCCGTAGCTGGTGACGATGTTGATTTTCGGCCCGCGCAAGCCCACCCGCCCGGTCAGCCGCCCAGACTCACTGTCGTTGACGGTCTTCAACGAGGAATCTTCAAATTCAGATTGAACTTCGCCGCCGCGGGTAACAGCGGAAATTTCAAACGCGGATCGTGCCGGCAGCGTCAGGTCTACCCCGCCCGAGTCGTTCGTAATATTTATCTCCTCGCGAGGCGGCTCGGAGCAATGCACCACGATGTCGCCATGCGCGTCCACAATTTGAATCCGACCGGCGACGTTTTCCGCCTGGATATCCTTATTCTGCGTGGTGATTTTGGCGAAGCCGGCTACGTCCGCGATATCGATTTCCCCGGCATCCAGCTCCAGGCGTCCGGTCAGATGCAGCAAGGTAACGTCCGCACGGCGCGAAGTGTAGTGCGTCGTCTTGGCTACATTGCGCAAACGAATCGGGCCTTTAAATTCGCCCTCCAGCGTGGCGTCACCGGCCACGTCGAAAACGTCCAATTCATCAGCCCGGCCGGTGATGCGCAAGTTGCCGCGAACATCGCTGATGCGCGCATCGCCGCGCCGCATGTCCACAGTCACGTCCGCGCCGGCCTCATGAATTTCCACGTCGCCATCTTCGGTGGTGGCGGTGACGCCGCCGGCGACTCCCGAAACGCTGATATTGCCGTTCGGCGTGCTGGCCGTGAGCGAGATTGTTTTCGGAACTTGCACGTCCAGATCCACGGAGACGCCTCCGTGACTGCTGTCCTGTCCCATCACATGGAGCAGATATCCGCCGCCGGATTTTTCCAGCGTCACGCGCGCGTCCTTCATGCGCTCGCGCGCTGCAGATTCGGAATGCCCACTGGCCGATTGGCTTGCGGAAACGCGGACTTCATCTACTTCTCCGGCGTGGACGTGAATGCTTCCGAGGCCTGTTTGAACGGTAAGCAGAGCGCCCGAGGGAATTTTTGCCGGCGCGACCGGCATCGTGTCCGAGAATTTCTCGGAGAATGGGTCCACACTGATATGTATGCCCGGATGGCCCCGCTGAATCTTATCGCCCAGCGCGAATCCTGCAAGTACGATGACGACAAGGAAAAGGAGCGCCGCTTCACCACCGGAAAGAATCGCCGGCCGAATGCCGCCGCCGCGCGAGGCGCTCATGTGGTCAATTAATTTTGCAACTCCCCACAAGATGAGCAGGACCGGCCAATACACGCGGATCACATGCCCGATACCATATTCCGGATGAAAATGGTGAATCAGGAACACTCCGCCGATCACGATGAGCAGCAGGCCCTTGAATGCGGAACTTCGATCGTGTGCGCCGGAGCTCAAGGGTTCCTCAGCGGGAGATGTGCCCTTCCTTGGAGGCGAACGACTGGGCCAGCATAATGATTCCCGGCACAATCATGAACAGCGGCCAGAGGTCGCCGATTCCGTAGCGCGTGTATTGCGCCACCAAAAAAATGGCCCCGACGGTGATCAGCATCAGTGGGCCCATCAGACAGGCCACGCGGCAGTGCGGGCAGTTGCAGCGAACTCGATTGGTATCAGCCACGGCATTTTCTCCTAAGAACTTTTCGTCCCCATGCGTTGCCACAGCAGCCATCCGCCCAGCGCAATCAGTCCCATGGGCCAGGCTTTCGCAAACCAGTCTTCGTTCAGAAGCCCAAAGTTTGCGAGCAGAAACATCAGCCCCAGAAAGATGAGGATGAACGGGCCAATGGGTTTAGCGCTGCGCACGACGCCTTCGGCAGCGAATGGGTTGGCCGGCTCGGGCCCTCCTATTTGACGCGCCTTAGCCACGCGATATGCATCCACGGGCATGTAACAGTAAAAGCAGCCAAGAGCGAGGGAAGCGAAAACTTTGTATTGCTCGGAAAAATCGCCAGCAAGCGCCGCGATCAACCCGGCAAAAATGCACACTTGAATCAGCGCCTTCATGTATTCGCCGTTGTACACGGCGCCCAGACCGGGGATCAAACCGAGAACCGCGGCGAGGCGTGGATTCGGCTCGGTTGATGCGGGCGCGGGCGCCGGCTGTTGTCCGCCGACAATCCCGGCCAGGCAATTCTCGCAGTAGAGCGCGCCGCGAACCTCGCGGGTGCATTCCGGGCACAGCGCTTTGCCGCAATTGCGGCAATAGCCGGTGGCTTCGGTACCTGCATGAGTGGCGCAATTCATCGTGAAATCCTCGTGGCGGCGTCGAGCAGGTAAGGCGAGAGAGTTTCCGGCAGCATCACGGCAAACTTATTGGCATTGCGCACCTGGCTGCGATCGCGCGGAGGCTTCTGCTCGGATTTCTGCTGCGGATTTGCAGCCGGCGCGCGCGATGGCCCCTCGGTTTCCGGTGCCGCGGCCGGCATCGGCGCAGGCTCCTCGGCGGGCTGCAGCCGCGATTGAATCTCGTACACCACGCGCAGGTCGTTCACAAACTTGGCGCTGCGAGCATAGGTGAGGTGAACCTGGCGATTTACGGTGCGGTACAAACTTGCCGGGCTCAGATCCGCCTTGCGAATTTTTGCCGGCGTGATACCGGCAGTATGAAACACGATCACAAACGACGCCGCCACGGTGGCCAGGCCCATGGCGAAACGTGGCTGCCACAGCACGGGAATCCAGGCAAACCAGCGCTGCCAGCCCCGAGTCTTGACCCGCGGTCCGAGAGTGGCATTCAGAATGTTCTGCGCCAGCCGCGGTGGCTCTGGCAGCATTTCCAGTGCCCGCATGCTCCGGACCAGCCCGCCCACCTCCGCCAGCATGCGGCTGCAATTGGAGCAACCCGCAGCATGGGCGGCGTAGGAGGCGGAGTCCTCCGCGGAGAGATTACCGTCGAGGTAATCGCTCAGCCGCTCTTCCGAATTGGTGCACGTCCAGATCATTTCAAATCTCAAACTCCCTCATCGTCAACTCGGCTTCACGCCCATCTCGCCGAGTACCCGCGCCAGCTCAATGCGCCCGCGATTGATTCTCGATTTTACCGTGCCCTCGGGCACTTCCAGCACCGCCTGGATTTCGTTGTACTCCAGTTGCTGCAGATCCCGCAGGATCACCGCCTCACGCAACTCCGGCGAAAGCCGCGCCAGGGCGCGCTGCAATTGCGCGCTCAATTCCGCCGCGTGCGCCAGCCGCTCGGGACTGCGCGCCTCCGAATGCTTTTCCTCCAGCACCGGCATGGCATCCTCGATCGAATCCGTCACGCGGTCGCGGCGCGTGCGCCGGTAATGATCCACCAGCAGGTTGCGCGTCACGCTCGCCAGCCACGTCGGAAACGCTCCTTGCGCGGGCCGGTAGCTGGGGAGCGTGCGGTAGATGCGCAGGAAAACCTCCTGGCTCAGGTCCTCGGCTTCCGTGGAGTTGCCGGTGAACCGGTAGCACAGGTTAAATACGCGCCTCGTGTGGCGCCGCACAAGTTCCTCCCAGGCCGGCCCTTCGCCCCGGAGACATTGCTGCACCAGTTGGGCGTCGGGCTCCAATCTTCCTCAGCCTCGCAGCCTGCATCGCCTCTCGGCCTCACCTAAAGGAACGCAAAACGCCGCGGAAAAGTTCCCTAATGTGTGCGCTTCCGGACGGTTCGCTGACTCGCATCCCTCCATTGAGCGAACTGGCGGTTCGCACCTCGCCGTCGCCGCGCATCTTAGCCGCCTTCAACGGGTAAAAACAAGGCTCCATGCGCGTGGCCATGTTGAACCTGAATTGGGCACGCGCTGAAACGCATCCTGGAAAACGCAGAGCCGGGGCATAGCCATATTGGATGTTGACGGCTGCAGAGGCCTGGCTCAACCTGTGCATCGCACCTTCTTCAGGAGGCACCCCATGCGCTTCGCTCCCTTTTTACTCGACGAGTGGCTGAACCAATATCAGCACTCTGAACCGCCCATTGAATTCGACCTGGCCGCCAGCACCGGACCGAGCTGGACTTTGCGCGAGCTGCTCGACCTCGATGGCCAGAAGACCATCGAATCGCTGCTGGACACGCGCCTGGAGTACAACCGCGTCGAAGGCACGCGCCCTCTCTGCGAAGCCATCGCGGAGATGGAGGGGGTGCACCCGGAGCACGTGCAGGTGACCACCGGCGGCGCCGAAGCCCTGCTGCTCCTTTTTTCACTGGCAGCCGAGCCGGGGGCCAACGTCCTGTTGCCGGCCCCGGGATTTCCCAGCTTCTACGAAATTCCGCGATCCCTTGGACTGGAATTCCGCTTCTATCATCTGCGGCGGGAAAACCAGTTTCGCGTAGATTTGTCGGAAATCGAATCGCTAGCCGACGCGGGGACGAGGCTGCTGGTTGTCAACACGCCGCACAACCCCACGGGGTCCACACTGACGGATGCGGAATTGAAATCGCTGCATGATTTCGCGGCCGCGCGCGGGATTCAATTCGTCAGCGACCAGGTTTATCACCCGGTGTATCACGGGCCGGCCACGGCCACAGCCGCGCGGCTGCTGCATGCCACGGTGATCAGCGATTTTTCAAAGGCGCTCTGCCTGCCCGGACTACGCCTGGGGTGGATTGTAGAACGCGACGCCGCGCGCCGCGAGCAGTACCGCACTGCGCATGCTTATTTCACTGTGTCCAGCAGCGCACTGGGCGAAGCACTGGGGGTAATCGGTCTGAAGCACCGCGAAAAGATTTACGGCCGAGTGCGCCAGGTGACGTCGGCGAACCTGGGCCTCTTGCGCAGATTCTTCACCGAACATGCGGCCACGGTCGGCTGGGTTCCTCCACATGCGGGGATGATTGCCTTCCCATGGTTTTTGTCCGGCGTAAACACACGCGCATTCTGCACGGAAGTGGCGCACCAGGGCGTGCTGCTGGCGCCGGGCGATTGTTTCGGAATGCCGTCACACTTCCGCGTGGGATTTGGTGCCTTGAGCACAAATTTCTCGAAGGCACTCGAGCGCGTTTCGGGTGTGCTGCAGCGCATGGGGAGTCATGCAGCGGTGGCGCGGTAGCGATCAACAAAGTTCTCTGACAGATTCAGAGTGGCATCCCAGGCGCAAATCAGGCAGCGAAGCCATGCCCGATTCACGCTCTCCTCTTTTCATATCCGTCGCACTGGATAACCGGCAACCGCGGGTACTTCGCGAAGGCCGGATTCGCGGCTGAAAGCTCGCAAAGGTAGAAAACCGCGCCGCGGCGCGACTCGATGCGCCGTGCGTGCATGCAATCGGCGCACAACCCTACACGGAACCGCTCCGCCGCCGAGATTTCTTCCGTCGCCACGCCGGGAGCATAACATTTCGCGGTTTTGAAACAGTAATGACGGAGGGGATGGAGATTTCGACGCGGGCTAAGCGAAGACGTTGAGCTTGCCGCCTGGAGCGGCGGGCGCAACGGCTGCGTTGACCAATTCAAGAATGCTTTGATTCTGCGAATCGACCGCGGATTTCAGTGCGGCCATGGCCACCGCCGACTGCACCGGTTGACCCTGCCCGACATTTTGGCTCAGTGCGTTGACCAGATCCGCGCCGGCTGCTTGACTGATTGCTCCAACGGACACAGCTCACCTCTTGTGCGCGAAAATGACTCAAATTCCACCGTCCATTGCATCGGCAATTCGCAGAGGAACTTTAGAAATATCCAAGTCCTGTATTCGTACAGGGTTTTGCGCCAGAGTCCTGGATTCCCCGCGAGTAACCTGTCGCACCTTTCCAATCTTCGAACCTGCTGCGGGCAGATTCCTTGACACATTCTGAAACTGGCTGCTACCGTGCGGAGCGAATGCCGCGCAAATTTCGAAAGTACATCCTGGTCCCTGCCGCCCTGCTGGCCCTCGGATTCTTCTTTTACAAGTTTCGAAATTCGATCACCCTCGAAGGGTTTCAATGGAGCATGGTTACACGCTCATTGCGCGAGGCGCGCGCGTCGCTGCTGGTCCTCTCCGTTTTGGCCATCTATGCGTGCTATGCACTGCGCGCGGCTCGCTGGATGCGCTTCAGCCGCGCCCTCGGGCAGACGCATTTTTGGAACGTGTATAGCGCGACGCTGATGGGATTTGCTTGCACGTTTTTGTTGGGCCGCGCGGGAGAGCCGGTTCGGCCCATGTTGATTGCGAAGAAAGATTCGCTGCCGGTGCCGCGAATGTTCGGCGTGTACGTGCTGGAACGCATCTTCGACATGGGCGCGACCGTCGTATTTGCCGGTTTGGGGTTGCTGTTGTTCAAGAGCAGCGGCACGATGAGTGAGAGCACCGCGAAAGCCATGGCGGTGGCGCGTTCGGCCGGAGCTCTCCTTCTGGCGGCGCTTGCTGTTGCGGTCGGATTTTTGATTTATTTTCGTCGGCACGGCGCTGCATGGCTGGCGGAGAAATTGCGTCAGCCGTCGTGGCGCACGGGCTGGCGCGAAAAAATAGTCGTGCTGCTGGAAGGATTCAGTGAAGGCTTACAGGGAGTTCGCACGCGGAGCGACCTGGGCGTGCTGCTGGCCTATTCGGCGGCGCACTGGGTGCTGGTGGTGATGGTGTACTGGTGGGTGGCTGGCGCCTTCGGGGGCAAGCTGGCGGAGATCGGTTTCTTTGGCGCTACTTTGACGCTGGCGTTCACGCTGGTCGGGTCCGCGGCGCAGTTGCCGGGAGCGGGAGGGGGCGCGCAAGCCGCAACGTTTTTTGTGTTTTGGAAACTTTTTGGAGTAGAAAGGGAAACGGCATTGGCGGCAGCCGTGATCATGTGGCTGGTCACATTTGTTTCGTGCGCGCTGGTGGGCGTGCCGCTGCTGCTGCGCGAAGGATGGTCCATGGGTGAATTGAAACAATTGGCCAGAGAACAAAAAGCCGCAGAGGAAGCAACGCTGCTGGCCGATGCCGAGCATCCGGAGAATTTGCAAAGGGGACCACAGTGAAGTGCCCTTTCTGCGCCCACCTGGATGACAAGGTCGTGGATTCGCGCGAGGCCAAGCCCGGCGACCTGATCCGCCGCCGCCGCGAGTGCCTGAAGTGCAAGCGCCGCTTCACCACCTACGAGCGCATCGACGAAATTCCTTACATGGTCATCAAGAAGGACGGCCGCCGCGAAAAATTCGAGCGGCAAAAACTTTTGCAGGGATTGCTGAAGGCTTGTGAGAAGCGCCCCGTCCCGGTCAACAAGCTCGAAAATATCGTGGACGAAGTCGAAGCCTACGTCAGCGAAGCTCCCGAACGCGAGCGCACCACCGCGGAAATCGGCGAACACTTGATGAAGAGCCTCAAGAAGCTGGACAAGGTGGCCTATGTGCGCTTTGCTTCTGTGTATCTGGATTTCAAGGATGTGAAGGAATTCATGGACGAGTTGAAAGGCCTGCTGAAGGACCGCGCCAAGAAGTGAGGCTGCCTGCGCAAATGAGCAACAGCTTAATCGGGCAGCAGGGAAGCAGCATGCTGTGAGTAACGGCCTTCAGCCTTCACGCGGATAAGGCATACTGATCGCCCGAATCGATGACACGAAGCCCACGGCGATCATCGCCACTCGCAACCAATCCCAAATAATCCACCGTCGCGCGAGCAGTATCAGCTCGGCGTCGCTTCGTACGATCTTCCCCGAGGCCGCGCCGTTGAGTTCGCGGATCATCGGCCAAAACACCGTGGGGGTAAAGATCCAGATAACGAGAAAAGCTATGACCGGCAGCCACAGCCAAACACGAAACTCAAACCGGGTCTTCCATCCACTGATGAGCGCTCCCAGGATCCCCACCACCATCGGCAGGCTCAAGGGCTGGAAAAAATCTCCGGGATTTAACGGGAACCTTGGACCATAAGGCAGGAGAGAAAACGAGGACGGCGGCGCTGCGCTCCAGGCTCCCGCCACGATCAGCAGGTCGAACAATTTGCCGCCCAAGCCGATACCCCAACCGATTACCGAAATCCACAGAAATGCTCGTGTCAGTCGTTCGCGTGACATCGTGCGGCTCGCCTCGAAGCGCTTCGCGCCCGCAGTATACCGGTCTACACAGGTCTAACAACTGGATTCAATGATGAGGGTGAAGCACGACCGGTGGGAAACGACTGGGTAAGTCCCGATTCGTCAGCTTACCGCACGAGTCCTATTCTAGTACTCCCCATGTACGGTTGATCAAGACCTAATCAAATCTTTCAGCTACTGAGGGCTGATTCACTTCGACGTACCCGGGGAGAAGGTTTGGTCCAAACAATTCGAGAATCCGCGCTAAGGATACCGGATTCCCCGGCCGACGCGCCTCGATCTGCCGCATGATTCGCTCCGCGATGGTTTTCAGTGGTGTTCCATTTCGCACAGATTGTTAGACCCCTCTTTTGGTTGAATTGACATGGAATCTCAGAGGCCATGAGGTTTCGCGTAATGAATGCAGGGCACTGCGGTGCCGTTCAGGATTGACATGAGTGGAAAAAACTTTCGAGTCGTACAGGCAGGCCAGCGGACCAGCGTCGAGGGAAAACCAGTGAGCAACAAGGTGCTGCTGGCGTTGCCCGATAATGAATATGAGTTGATGCGTCCGCACTTGACCTATATCGACCTGCCACATCATCTGAGCCTTCATGAGCCGGCACAAAAAATCGAATTCGTCTACTTTCCCAACCGGGGAATGGTTTCTCAAGTTGTAGTGACCAAAGACGGTCGCACCGTGGAAGTGGGGGTAGTGGGTAACGAGGGCTACGTTGGGGCGGGATTGGCAGCCGGCTTGAGCAGAAGTTCCGTGCGTGAGGTAATCCAAATCGCCGGCGATGGATTCCGAATGACGGGCAGTGCGCTAGAACGCATTCTGCGGTCGGCCCCGCAATTGCAGATCATCTTGAACAGGCATACCGGGCTTCAAGGAATGCAAGTCGCACAGACCGCGGCGTGCAATCGACTGCACGATATTCAGCAGCGTCTCTCCAGGTGGCTGCTGATGACTCAGGATCGGGTGCATATCGGAGTGCTTCCGATCACCCACGATTTCATTGCCACCATGATGGGCACCGACCGCTCCACGGTGAGCATGTCGGCGTCTGCACTGCAAAAAAAGGGAATCATAGAATATATGCGAGGTGCAGTGAAGATTGTGAATCGCAGGAAGCTCGAACAATCCGCCTGTGAGTGCTACGGCGTGATTCAACAGTTCGAGGATGACATCGGTTTGAGATAGCAATTCTTTCCACTGTCGGATACCCCACAGACAGCGGCCCTCTGCTGTCGGTAATCTTCGCCGTTTTTGGATTCACCTCGGTCTTGATGTGCGTTCAAAAAGCGGTGACAAGGGCGGAACCTCGCTCATGGACATGGAAACACATGGCCCATTTCGTCGCAGTGCCGTTGAAGACCAATCTACGCCGCCTTCTAATGAGGCATAGACGCACGACCTCTTGAGGTGTGCCATCGAAGCCATGCGCCGCAAACTGGTATGGATTGAAAGCCAGAGTTTTCAGGGCTGGGCTTGCACCGAATGCGCATGGGTGTTCAACCCTCTCGGGCCGCTTGTGGGCAAATCAATTGACGAGATGAAGATGCACTTCGAGCAGCAGCGCGACAAGGAGTTCACATCTCATGTCTGTGCCGGGCATCCAAGACCCAAAACAAATCCCTGTTAGCCAAATCAGTCGCGGGCTGGATGATTTGTGGTTCTCGTGTTCATGCAACGCAACCAACGTTTCAAGCTGGATATTGAAGCGGTGCACAAGCATTTTCCGATTGCCGGAACACACATGAGCGCAGGGCAAATTTCGAGGTTTACAAAAGAATATCGCGTCTTGCCCTACTTGGTTTGCCCGGTTTGTTGCAATGAGGTGCCACCATGCAGCCCTCCTTCGACATTCTGAAGAAGATTGACGTCGTGAATTTCCAATGGGTTGAACTCGTTCGAGACTTGCAAACCGCCGAGGCCAGGATCCAAGAACTACAAGCGCGTTCCCCCGGCGAATACGTCATCTTTAGCCAGCGCACCCAACAGATTGTTGCCAGGCTCAAATCGCCGATGGCGGGAGCGTGAGAGGCTTGAAACCCCTGCCCTAGGATTGCTGCACCTTCCGACGTGGCCTAACCGGGGTTTTTGTATGAGAGACAGGGAATTCATTCTGGAGGGAAGCTGGAATGCCGGCGGGTGTGCCAGCCTTTGAAGTTGAATTTCCCAGAACTTGAGTTTCAGGGTGCCGCTCGATAAGAGCGAAGGATGGGGATTTTACCTCTAACTCACACGGTTTTTCCTTTCGCTTCCGCGTCCTCCCATCTTGGCATCCTTATCTCATTGCTTCAGTGCCTCCCTACCTATCTTTGAACCCACCGTACTATTGACCGCCGCGTTACGTCTTACCAGAATACCTTGGGGGAATTGTCGAGTGATCTGCGGCGGTCAATCCAGCAGGGGGCAGTTCCGAATCGGGAAAGCTTCTCTGCGCTCTCGGCGCCTCGGTCCCAGATCCCGAGCCCAGTCGAGGGGCGGTGATGCTTTGCCTTTGTCGCCTCTAGCCACTGCTTTTTCCCTGGCCGCCAGCAGTGTGGAGGCTAATCGTCACATCCTGGAATTAGAATTCGAGCTAACCCCCTCTCCTGTCAGTTACTTGAAATTTTCTAATCGTCACACATTGGCTCGCCGCTCATTTGTAAGTAATCACCAGCCTGCCCTGACCGCCCCGAGCATGGCCGAGGGGAGCCCGCGGAGAGGGTCACCGAACTGCCAGGGCCGTTCCAACTTCCAGCCTGCAACCGTCAGCCTCCAGAATTCTAATCGCAACATCCCAGAATTAGAATCCGAGCTAACTCCCTCTATTGTCAGCAACTTGAAAATTTCTAATCGCAACACATTCGCGGTGTGTGCATCCCGGACGCATCTGCGGGAGGCATCGTGTGCGGGTGGCAGCCTGGCGGAAGAGCCGGCAAGCCAGCGCTACGACGACATTGCCTTTCGCTTTGCCATAGCCACTAACCACCCCGAATCAGCCTTGCCAGACGCCCGCAGCAAATTTCTTGATGGTGCGAAACCCCAGGTGTTCGTAGAGCTGCACCGCGGAAGTATTCACCGCCGTTACAGTCAGCGAGAGCCATTCATAGTGGCGGCGCTTGAGCGCTTGGATGGACTGCTCTATCAGCGCGCGGCCAATGCCGTGTCCCTGATAGCCGGGCATGACGCAGATTTGGGTGGTGTGGCCCACCTCATTCTGCACCGTGGATGTGAGCACCATGCCCACCAGGCGGTCGCTGCCCACTGGCCGCACCAGAAAGGAAGCTTCGGGGAGAAACTGCCCGCACCCGGGGAGAATCACGATGTTACGCAGAAACTTCATGCCCCCGGCCTCGGTGCGGTACTGGTCGTTGATTTCACCGTCCACGTGATTGGTATAGGCCAGTTGGATCAGCCGTGCGGCTCCCTCAAAGGCGCGGTCACTCCACGGCTCCAGGCGCATGCCGCTCGAAAGCGCCTTGCCGCCTAACTGCGCGTCGGGAATGTGCAGCAGCATGAACTGGCGGATGTACAGGCGGAAAAATTGCGACAGGAATCCGGGATCGAGTTCACTCCCGAAGGGCATCAACTGCGCTTCGATGCGCTGCAGCCGCGGCGTGGCCCGCAACGCGGTGAACATTTCGCTCACCAACTCTTGCGTGATGCCGCGCTGTTCGGCCTGCGAGGAGACAAACAGGCCGCCGATCAATCCCTTGTGATCCTCCAGAACGTAGAAGCCATACCCAACGGGACGGCCGTCGTTCATGGCCAGGTAGCCATTCAGCGAACGCGAATCGATGAATTTTCGAATCAGGTCAATCGAAGGAAGGTAGTCCCAGTGCAGCTCGTCGCGCCAGTGGCGCGCTTCTTCCTGGAACAGGACGTCGAGAGACCGCGAATGAACCTGCCGAAGATCCACAATTTGCATGAAACGCCCGAGATACTCCCCCCAAGCATTATAGCCAAGCGCGGCGGCGGAACCCAAACCGGCGAATTTGCCGCAACGGTTACCTCACTGAAAATAGAGGATGCAAAGAACTGTGCTAACATGCCTCGCGCAGCGGCGCGGCACGCGAAGCGCCCGCGCTTAACGGATGGCTGTCCTTTCAGAATTGCGCTATCCCACAACGCGACTCGCCAAGGTTTTCTCCGGCCTGCTGGCGATAATCCTTTTTGGTTTTGTCTCCATCGCCAGCGTATCCGGATTCCTGGTCTACCAGATTCTCAAGCCGTCGCGAACCCCATCAGCTGTGGACATCACCGTAATGATGGGGCATCCCACCACCTTCACGTTCCCGATTCCCGGCGGCCCGGACCGCGACGGATGGTTTTTCCCGGGACTGCGCGGCGCCCCGACAGTAGTCGTCAGCCACGGATACCTTTCGCAGCGCTCGGACCTGGTGACGCTGGTCAGCGCGCTCCAGGATCACCAGTTCAACGTTTTCCTCTTCGATTTCACCGCTCACGGCTCCAGCCCCGGAATCAGCACGCTCGGGTATCACGAAACGCGCGAGCTGGATGCCGCGATTCTGGCGCTGGCCAGGCGCGACGACGTGGACCCGCTGCACTTCGGGCTGTGGGGCGTGGACATGGGTGCGTATGCCTCATTGGAAGTAGCGGGATCGAACCAGCGCATAGCTGCGTTTGCCGTGGAGAGCCCCTACGACGATCCACGCGACATGGTGCAGATGGAGGTAAAGCGCTCCGGCCTGACCATCCTTCCTTACGTCAGCCGGTTTTCCGACTGGGGATTTCGGCTGATGAACTATCAATTCCGTTCGAGCGTGCCGGTTTCGCTGCACCTGGCGCGGACCCGGGGAATTCCGAAGCTCTTTATCGCGGCGGACGACCGCCCGCCGCTGGCCGCGCAAACGGCTCAGATTTTCACGCGTGCGCCGGACCCCAAGCAGTTGGTGCGCGATCGCTTGAGCTTTTCGGACATGGCCGAGGAGGATCGCCACAACTACGAAACCATGATTGTGAATTTCTTCCTGCAGAGCATCCCGCCGGCCGTGCACCCCTAGCGCGGAGCAGGCAACACTGGGACGTAAAGAATTCCCTTGTAGTCTTCCTCCAGTACGCCGCGAAAACGGCCCAGCCGCCGCAATTCCTCAAGGCCCTTTGGATTCGTCAGTACCAGTGCCGCTTCCGGATCTTCCGGAGACCATTCGCGCAGTTCGCGCTCCAGATAAATCGCCAGGCCATAGTTCCACGAGCGCTGCAGATGGAAAGTGAACAGGCGGTCGAGCCGGCGATCCTGGCGCAGCAGCGAGGCATGAGGTCGTGCGGAAAGATAAGGATCCAGAGAGGGAAGAACGCGCGCGCCGGCTATTTCTACCAGCAGTGCGACCAGCACGGCGCTGACGATGAGCGCGCGGCGCAGGCGAAGGAGAGCAAGCGCGCAGAGCACGACGCCTCCGGCGATGGCCAGCGCAGCGCAGAGGTACATCGTTCCGCCCGCTGCATCTCGGGCGCCCGCCGGCAGTCGCCGCATCCAGTACGTTACGGAGAGGCCGGCCGCAAGCCAGGTGAAACCGAGGGCCGCAGTGACGCCGCGATTCAAGGCGGAATTCTCGGGCTCAATGCGCGCCAGGACGATGGCCAGGACCAGCGCGAGCGGAGCGACGGCGGGGAGAATGTATCCGGGCAATTTCGATTGCGAGAGGCTGAAGAAAAGTACGGGAAATATTCCCCAGCAGGCGAAGAACATGCCGGCCGAATCGCTGAATTTTCCCTCCCGCCACTTGTTCAGGCCTTCTCGGGCGGCTGGAATCAAAAGAATCGTCCAGGGAAAAAGCGCCAGCACAAGCATGGGGCCGAAAAACCAGAATGGCTGGCGGTGCTGGAAGACCGGAGTCACGTAGCGCTGGAAATTGTGTTCCAGGAAAAAGACGCGCAGGAAATCCGGATTTCGTTGCGCGCAGAGGACGTACCACGGCAGAGCCACGATGCAAAAAGCTGCCACAGCCAGCGGGTGTGCGAGACGGAATGCTGCGCGCCAGTTTCCATTGACCAGCGCCCACAGTCCAACGGCTCCGGCAGCAAGAGCGACGCCCGCAGGCCCTTTGGCCAAGACAGCGAGCCCCAGCAGAGCGCCGAATGCGATGGCCGACGCAAGATCCGTGCCGGCAGCGCTGTTATCCGTGTCGAGCCGACCCCGCAAAACCCCGGCACGGCGAAGAATGCTCGCGGCCACTGCCATGGCCAGCACCAGCGAAGCACTGAACAGCATGTCCGGTGTAGCGCCACGCGCGAATCCTATCGCGGCAACGCTAGTAGAAAAAATGATGGGCGCTGCGAACATGGCACGCAGCTGTCCATCCTCGGAGGTGTTGTAATGCTTCCAGGCCAGCCAGCCCAGTGCCAGCGCGGCGGCGAGTGCAGCGAGCGCGGAGGGCAAACGCGCGGCCCATTCCACCGGCAAGCCCAACTTGAATCCGATTGCCGCGGCCCAGTAATAGAGGATCGGTTTTTCAAACCACGGCTGGCCAAACAGGCGCGGCGTGACCCAGTCGCCGGACTCCGCCACGCCGCGAGCGATCCATACGTAGCGAGGCTCGTCCGGACCAACCAGGCCCATCGCGCCGAGATGGCCGAACAAGCAGACCAGAATGACGAGCGCCGCCACAACCACCGAGGCGCGCGCAACGGGGAATTGTACTGGCGATTTCGTCTCCAAAGCGCGATGAGTCTATCACTGCATCCGCGAATCATTTCAACACATGCTGGCAAGAAGCAGCGAGGCTCCCGCATAATGTCTCGCGATGCGAGAGCAAGTGGAATATGCAGCCGCATGGACTGCCATCAAATTGCTGGGCCTGTTGCCGCGGCCGGCGGCGCGATTTGTTGCCGCGAGGCTGACGTCCGTTGCCTATGCGCTGCGGCCCAATCTGCGGCGGACGGCGATGTTTAACCTCCAGCTCGCGTTTCCAGAAATGACCGACGGGGACCGGCGGGGAATTGTTCGCGGCATGGTGCGCCAGTTGGGCTGGCTCGCAGCCGAGTTTTCGCAATTCCCGAAACTCACGCGCGAAAATATCGAGCGCGTTGTGACCGTCGAAGGTGCTGAAAATTTTGACGCCGCGCAGCGGCGCGGCAAAGGCGTGCTGTTTTTGACCGGGCATATGAGTGCGTGGGAGCTATCGTCATTTGCGCATGCGCTGTTCGGGCACCCGCTCCATTTTCTCGTGCGGCCGCTGGCGAACCGCCAGGTGGACGAGCTGGTGAACCGCTATCGCTGCCTCTCCGGGAATCAGCCGATTGAAAAAAATCGTTCGGCGCGCACGATTTTGAAAGTGCTGGGTGCAGGCGGTACGGTCGGGATCCTCGCCGACCACAACACCATCATAGAAGAAGGCGTGTTCGTGAATTTTTTCGGCATTCCTGCTTCTACCACCGCGGGCCTGGCGAAGATCGCGCTGCGCACGGACGCCGCCATCGTCCCAGTCTTTCTCCGTTGGGATCACGCGAAGAGGAAATATATTCTGCGGTTTGACTCGGCGGTGCAGCTCCGTCGCACCGCGGATGAGGACATTGACGTGCGAGAAAATACGGCGCGATTCACCGGCGTGATCGAATCCTATGTGCGCAAGTATCCCGACCAATGGCTGTGGGCGCACAAGCGCTGGAAAACTCGCCCGCCGGGCGAGAAGCCGATTTATCCATTTTGAATGCGAGTCATGGCCAACAATTCGAGCGAGGTGAACCCGTGACCGCAGCCCGCACGCGCCCGCCAATCTCAGGGCGGCTGGTGGTCGTGGGAGGGCAATGCCGCAAGGTGGGGAAGACGGCGCTGGTTGTAGATTTGATCAGTGCATTTCCCGAATACCGCTGGTTGGCAGTGAAGATCACCCCGTACACGGAGCTTGGCTGTCCAGTGAACGGCGCGAACTGCGGATGCGCCGAGCACCAGCACACCGTGGCAGTCCGCGAGGAAAATTCGGGCAGCAGCGAGCACGACACGGGCAGATATCTTGAAGCCGGGGCCGCATCAGCCATCTGGGTGCAAACGAAGGAAGGGCGATTATTGGAAGCGCTCGGTCCGTTGGCCGCAGCGTTGAGGAAGTCAAAAAGCGTCATCATCGAAAGTGACGTGATCGTGAACTATTGGCAGCCGGATTTGTTCCTCTCCGTGCTGGATCCTCAGAACGCAGATTTCAAGGAGTCCACGCGAGCGGTCATGAAGTTCGCCGATGCCTTCGTCCTACGTTCGCCTTTGGCAGGTGATGCTTATCACCCGCTAGCCACAATTCCAAATTCTGGATGCCCCATTTTTCTTCATCCTCTGGGAGGTGCTCTTCCGGCCACACTGCAAAACTTTGTCAGGCAGCACTTTGCGGACTTCCGCCATCAGAAGGCTGGGGTACAGGGGCCTTCTTTTTAGTTGACCACAAGGGGAAACCCATAGATAATGTTAGTCTTAGAGAAGGGCAGTTGGCGGTTTTGGGGGCTGAGTATTTGCGCGGACTCCCAAAATTTCCCCGGCCGGACCGCTCGTCTAGTCAGTCCAGTGTGCCTCGTGGGGACAAGCCAGCCGTGTGGGGCGGCAGGCAGGCCAACCGTCAGAACGTAACCAATTGCTGGCACTCTCCAGGCAATGACAGCGAGAGCGCCAGTCCCAGTCCAACCGTTTGGGTAAAGCCAGGGTGTTGCAGGTTTGGCAGCCCGCACAGGAATTTGGAGTATCCGCGCGGGTTGACAATGTTCAACATATGCCTGGGGGATTGATGACACCGGAAGCAGGACTACATATTGAGAGCTCTCGCAGCGGCCATCGCCAGGGTGCCGCTGTTGCCACAGGGCGAAGTTTCGACGCTCGCATCGAAGACGCAATCTCGCGAAGCGCGAACTGGCTGCTCTCGGTGCAGGAGCGGGATGGTTTCTGGTGGGGCGAGCTCGAGGCCGATACCACTCTGGAATCGGATTATATTCTCTACCTCCACGTTTTGGGACGATTGGACTCGCCGAAAGTCGCGAAACTCGCTAACTACATTCGCGCGAAGCAGCTTGCCGACGGCGGCTGGAATATCTTCCCTGGCGGTCCCGCGGAACTGAATGCCACCATCAAGGCCTATGTCGGCCTGCGCCTGGCGGGAGATGCCGCCTCTGCTCCACACATGGAGCGCGCGAAATTAAAAGTGCACCAACTCGGCGGCCTCGAAGCCAGTAATTCCTACACTCGATTTTATCTGGCCATGACCGGCGCCATCGACTGGAGCATTGTCCCGGCGATACCGCCGGAATTGATGCTGCTGCCCAACTGGTTCCCCATCAATTTGATGGAAATGTCCTCCTGGACCCGCGGCATCGTCGTGCCGCTCACGATCATTTACTCGCGGAAGCCCGACTGGCGATTGCCATCGGCAGTCACTGTAGGCGAGTTGTTCAAAGTGCCCGGCCAGAAGCCGCCTTCCTTCAAGTGGGACAAGCGCGTTTTCTCCTGGCGGAATTTTTTCCTGGCCATCGACCGCGCTTTCAAGCTGTATGAGCACTCGCCGTGGAAGCCGTTGCGCAAGACCGCGCTCAAGCGTGCGCGCAAGTGGATGCTCGAACGCCTGGAACGCAGCGAGGGCCTTGCGACGATTTACCCGGCAATGATGAACTCAATTTACGCGCTGCTCGCTGAAGGCGGCCAGGCGACCGATCCGCTGATCACCCGGGAAATTCGCCTCCTCGAGCGCTATGAGATCGAGGATGCCAATTCGATTCGTGTCCAGCCATGCATCTCGCCGGTCTGGGACACCGCCATTGCCATGGTTTCGCTCGAAGAAGCCGGGCTCGATCCCGCGCACCCAGCCTTGATCAAGGCGGAGCGCTGGCTGCTGGACAATCAGATTCTCGGTACAGGCGACTGGCAGGTGAAAAATCCGAAGGCTGCTCCGGGCGGCTGGGCGTTTGAGTTCAAGAACGATTTCTATCCCGACGTGGATGATACCGCGTTCGTGCTGATGGCCCTGGGCCGCGTGAACGATTCGGAGGCTGGTCGCCTGCGCGGCGCTCTCCGTCGCGGCTTGGCATGGCTCGCCAGCATGCAGAACAGCGATGGTGGCTGGGGCGCCTTCGATCACGAAAACAATCTGCAATTCTTAAATCACATCCCGTTCGCGGACCACAACGCCATGCTCGATCCTTCCACAGCCGATGTGACCGCGCGCGCCGTGGAATGCTTCGGCCAGATGGGATGGCCCGGAAATCATCCCGTGCTCGAGCGCGCAAAGGGATTCTTGCGCCAGGACCAGACCGCGGACGGTAGTTGGTACGGGCGCTGGGGCGTCAATTACGTCTACGGCACCAGCGGAGTTCTGCGCGCCCTTGAGACCATAGGCTTGTGCTCGCATCCGGATTGCCTGCGCGCCGCTGAATGGTTGAAGTCAGTGCAAAACGAAGACGGCGGTTTCGGCGAATCGATTCTTTCCTACTATGACGCCACTTTGAAGGGCCAGGGGAAGAGCACCGCCTCGCAAACGGCTTGGGGCTTGATCGGATTGCTGGCCACCGTTGGCTCAACGGACGCGGCCGTCGAACGTGCCGCCACATGGCTGGTGGAACATCAGAACGCGGATGGCACGTGGGATGAAGACGAGTTTACCGGCACGGGCTTCCCGTGCGTGTTCTATCTGAAATATCACCTGTACCGAAATTCCTTCCCGCTGTACGCCCTGGCGCGTTATGACAATATGCGCAACGGCCGGAAAGAATATTTCGCTTTGAGGGTGCCACCGGAAGAGATTCAGCATCTAAAAACACACGGGGGTAATGGATGAGAGTTCCGTTTAGTTTGACCGCCAGCATGGCCGGATACCTGGCGAAGAAGAGTCTCACCGGTGCAGAGAAATTTCCGCTGGTGATGATGCTCGAGCCGCTGCACGCATGCAATCTCACCTGCACCGGCTGCGGCCGCATCCGCGAGTACAAATCCACGATCAACGAGATGCTGACCGTGGAACAGTGCTTGAAGGCCGTGGACGAATGCGGCGCGCCGATCGTCTCCATTTGTGGCGGCGAGCCGATGATCTATCCCGAAATCGGCCGGCTGGCCAGCGAGATCCTGGCGCGCAAAAAGCACATCTACCTGTGCACCAACGGCATGTTCATCCGCAAGCACCTGCGCGATTTCAAGCCCACGTCTAAGTTTTTTTTCAACGTCCACCTCGACGGGCTGGAGAAGACGCACGACATTTGTGTCGAGCGTGACGGCGTGTTCCGCGAGGCCATCGAAGGAATCAAGGCGGCTAAAGCGGCGGGCTTCTTGGTCACTTCCAACACCACTATTTACAAGGAAACGGATATCGAAGAAATTGCCGACCTGTTTGCCTACCTGCAAACTCTGGGCGTGGACGGCCACATGCTCTCCCCGGCCTATTCCTACGCCGCGGTCATGACCAAGGAAATTTTCATGTCCCGCGACGAGATCCGCGAGAAATTCCGCCGGGCCAGCGAGCTGCTGGAAAGGTACAACATCGTCACCTCGCCTATTTATATGGAATACCTGCGCGGCGAGCGTGAACTGATGTGCACCGCCTGGGGCAATCCCACTTACAACCCGCGCGGATGGAAGGGTCCGTGCTACCTGATGACCGACGCGCACCACGACAATTTCAAGGATTTCATCGCCAACACTCCGTGGGAAAAATACGGCCGCGGACGCGATCCGCGCTGTGAAGACTGCATGGTGCATGCCGGCTATGAAGCTTCGGCCGTGCTGGGCGGAAACAAGAAACTCGGCGACACCTGGAAAATGCTCAGCTGGACGCTCTCCGGAAAAATGGGCGGCTTGCTCGGAAAGCCCACGAACGGGAAGACCAAGTCCAACGGCAACGGGCACGGAAACGGAAATGGCAACAGCCACGACAAACCGGCTGCGCGTGTAACTCCGGTTGCGGCCTCGGCACAGCGGCAGGATGAGGTATTCCGCATTTTATGACCACGCTCGTCACGGGCGCCACGGGGTTTGTCGGCAGCCATGTCGCCCGTCAACTTGTCAACGCAGGTCAGCCAGTCCGGATTCTCTCCCGCCGCAAAAGCAATCTGGGCGCGCTTGAAGGGCTGACGTTTGAACGCGTGGAAGGCGATCTGCGGCATGCTGCGTCACTCGAAAGGGCCATGGTGGGAATCGCGCGCGTGTTTCATGTCGCGGCGGATTACCGGCTGTGGACGCCCAGGCCCGAGGAAATTTACGAGAGCAACGTGAACGGCACGCGGCTGCTGCTGGAAGCAGCCGAGCGCGCCGGCGTCGAGCGGTTTGTCTATACCAGCACGGTGGCTACGATTGCCGTGCCTCGACCGGGCGCACTGCCGAACGAAGAAACGCGCGCCGATCTCAGCGAAATGATCGGCCACTATAAGCGTTCGAAGTTTCTGGCCGAACAAGAGGCTGCCTCCGCTGCCGCGCGAGGCGTGCCGGTTGTGATTGTGAACCCCACGGCGCCGGTGGGCCCTGGCGATTGGAAGCCCACTCCAACGGGGCGCATCATTCTCGATTTCGTGAACGGAAAAATGCCCGCTTACGTAGATTCGGGATTGAACGTCGCAGCTGTCGAAGACGTGGCCGCGGGGCATTTGCTGGCGGCGGAAAAGGGCCGCGTGGGCCAGCGCTACATTCTCGGCGGCCGCAACATGACCTTGAAACAGATTCTCGACGTGCTGGCTGTGATTACCGGCCGGCCGGCGCCGCGAGTGAAGTTACCGCACGCAGTAGCTCTGGTGGCAGGTTACGCCGATGAATTCGTGGCCCGCTTGATGGGCCGCGAGCCGCAGATTCCGGTCGAAGGCGTGAAGATGTCGAAGCACCGCATGTTCGTCGAAAGCGACAAGGCGGAAAAAGAGTTGGGGTACAAGCCGACTTCCGTCGAGGCGGCGCTGGAACGCGCCGTCGAGTGGTACCAGTCGCATGGATACGTCCGTGGTGTCGGCAATGGGAAGCGCGTGGCCCAGGCGGCCGCGGCCTAGGAATCGAGATTGAGAATACTGGTCACATTCGCGCTCGAAAATGAATTTGCTCCCTGGCGGGAGATGCGAAAATTCCGCACAGACAAGTGGGGCCAGGCCCAAGTACTGGTCACCGATATCGGCGGGGCGGAAGTGGGCGTGATTCTGACCGGTGCTGGCCCGCGGCCAGCGGCTGCGGAAACATCGAAAGTCGACTGGGGCGAGTCCGGCAAGCTCGAAATTTGCATCTCCACCGGCCTGGCCGGCGCGCTCAGGCCGGGCTATGAAATCGGGCAGATTCTGGCGGCGAGCTCGGTTGTTTCGGAAGCGGTGCACCCGGAATTGCAAGGTAGCACCATGGCCAGCAGCCCGGCGATGATTTCGTTCGCCGAAGAATGCGGTGCGACCACGGTCAGCGCGTTTTGTACCACGGCGCGCGTTGTCACACGGCCGGACGAGAAGCGCCATCTGGGCACACGGGCCGATGCCGTGGAAATGGAAAGTTTCGAAGTGCTGCGCCGCGCGGCCTCGGACGGCGTTCCGGCAGCAGCCATTCGTGCCGTCAGCGACACGGTGGATGAAAATTTGCCTCCGGACATGCAGGAAGTTTTCAACGACGAAGGCCGCGTCAGCATTCCGCGCCTCGTGGGGCATCTGGCCCGGCATCCCGGATCGGTTCCGAACTTGATGCGCTTTGGAAAGCAGGCCAGCCGCGCGGCGGAATCGCTGGCGGAATTTCTGGAAAAATACATTCCTGTTCTGGCGATCAAGATGAAGTCTTTGGAAATGAATTCGGCAGCGAGTCGCTAATGAGCCAGACGGCGGCACATATCGGATCGCAACTCGGGTCGCACAGCCATGCCGGCCAGATGCGCGCGGGAGTGTACCGCGGCAATGGGCGCGTGGTGGTCGAGTCCGTGCCGGTACCCGAAATCGGCGAAGGCGAAGTGCTCTTCCGCGTCGCCGCTTGCGGCATCTGCGGAACAGACATCAAAAAAATTCAGCACGGGTTTATCGCTCCGCCGCAGATTTTGGGCCACGAGCTGGCCGGAACAGTCGTCAAGGTCGGGCGCGGTGTGAAGAAGTTCCAGCCGGGAGACCGCGTGGTCAGCTTCCACCACATTCCCTGCGGCGCGTGCTTCTACTGCGAGCGTAAATTATTCTCGCAATGCGCCGCGTACAAAAAAGTTGGCCTGACTGCCGGCTTCGACCCCAACGGCGGGGGTTTTGCCGAATACGTTCGCGCCATGGCGTGGATCGTTGAGCGCGGCATGATCGCCCTGCCCGCGAGCGCCACCTTTGAAGAAGCCACTTTCGTCGAGCCGGTGAACACCTGCCTCAAGGCTGTCCGCAAGGCGCGTGTGGCCCGCGGCGAAAAGGTGCTGGTCATCGGCCAGGGGCCCATCGGACTTCTGCTCATGCTCCTGGCGCGATACGAAGGCGCGGAAGTCCTTTCCAGCGACCCCATGCCGGGGCGCCGCGCCGCCAGCGTGCGCTTTGGCGCCAAAGAATCCTTCCAGCCCTCCGCGAATCTTGTCGAGGAGATCAGGAAGCGCACCGGCGGGCGGGGCGCCGATGCCGTGCTGGTGGCTGTGCCCAACCCGTCATTGGTCACGGAGGCCCTGGCTCTCGCCCGGCCCGGCGGTCGCGTGCTACTGTTTGCACATAACGACCCGGTGATGCGCGTCGAGTTCCCGGCCTCGGCGGTAGGCATCGAGGAGAAAGAAATTTTGGGGAGCTATAGCGCTTCGGTGCAGGACCAGGAAGAATCGGCCGCTCTCGTCTTCGAGCGCCGCTTGCCGGTGCGGGAGTTGATCTCTCACCGGTTTCCGCTCAAGCACATTGCGGAAGCGTTGGATTTGGCAGCCCGGCCAGCGGATAATACTTTGAAAGTGGTGATAACGCACGTATGACAAACGACGCGAATGGACACATGACTGCGGCCGTGCTTTACGGCCGTGAGGACCTGAAAATCGAGCAAGTGGATATTCCCCACCTCGGCGACGATGACGTGCTGGTGCGCGTGGAAGTCGCGCTCACCTGCGGCACCGACCTTAAAGTCTGGAAGCAGGGCTTTCACGCGCGGATGATTCAGCCGCCCGCTCTCTTCGGGCACGAACTGGCCGGCGTGGTGGAAATGAAGGGCAGTGCCGTCAAGTCCGGCGTCCGCGAGGGTATGCGCGTGGTGCCGTCGAATTCCGCGCCTTGCAACGTGTGCCTCTACTGCCGCAAGGGGCAGCCGAACCTGTGCGAAGACCTGCTGTTCAATAACGGCGCCTACGCGGAATACATCCGCATCCCCGGAAGAATCGTCCGCCAGAACATGCTGGAAATTCCGGACAAGGTTTCTTTCATGGACGCGGCGCTGGCCGAACCGTTGGCTTGCGTGCTGCGCGGCATTCATGAGACCGGCATCATGCCCGGCGATACGGCCGTGGTCATTGGCTGCGGTCCCATCGGGTTAAAGTTTATCAAAGTCCTCTCCTCGCGGCAGGTGCGCGTGATCGCACTCGGAAAACGCAAGAGCCAGATTCGCGCGGCCCAGCGCCTCGGCGCCATCGCCGCATTCGACGTCTCCGAAATCGAGAACCCCGTCGGCCTGGTCCGCCAGTTGAGCGAGGGCGGGCGCGGCACCGACGCGGTCATCGAAGCGGTCGGCTCCGCCACCACCTGGCAATGGGCCGTGCAGATGGTCCGCAAGGGTGGCACGGTGAATCTGTTTGGCGGGTGCCCGCGCGGGACGCAGGTGAATTTCGATCCTGCGGCGCTGCACTACTCGGAAATCACCATCAAGTCCACGTTCCACCATACGCCGCGGTTCATCCGCGAAGCGCTGGACACCATTGCGCGCGGCGAAATCCGCGCCAGCGATTTCATCACCGGCGAAGTGCCGCTCGAAGAATTGCCGAACGTCTTCGAGCACATGAAGCATCGGAATGGCGAGCTGAAGACCGCCGTCATCCCCTGATTCCGTTCCGCAAGGCTGGAGAATTGGCGCTCTTTCCATTCCTGCTACACGCCTGAACTGCGGGCCCGCAGGAAATCTCCGGAACTGGCGGATCAGAACTGACCATCACCTGCGTCAAGGTTCCATGCTGGACACACCCGAACTGGAAATCGCGCGCAATCTGCCTGCGGCAGGCTGCGCCCCCGCCGAAGCAGAGCGCTACACGCGCTGGCTGGCCACCCATCACTACGAGAATTTCAACGTCGTGTCGTGGTTCTTGCCTCGCCACTTGCACCAGCATTTCTACAATTTGTACGCCTATTGCCGCTGGTCGGATGATTTGGGCGATGAAGTCCCCGACTCGAAGCGCGCCCTCGCGCTCCTGGACGCCTGGGAAGACGAACTGCGCCTGTGTTACAGGCCCGGGCAATCGCCTTCGCATCCCGTCCTGATCGCACTGCGCGAGACGATCCGCGCCCAGCAAATTCCCATGGGACCGTTCTCCGATCTCCTGCGCGCCTTCCGCCAGGACCAGACCGTTCATCGCTATGCCACCTGGGATGACGTGATCGACTACTGCGTCTATTCCGCGAACCCGGTGGGACGCCTGGTGCTGTATCTCTGCGACGTTCGCGACGCGGAGCGGCAGAAACTTTCGGACTACACCTGCACCGCTCTGCAACTCGCAAATTTCTGGCAGGACGTCTCCCGTGACCTCGAAAAAGGACGAATTTATATTCCGCTCGACGCCCTGGCGGCACATGGCCTCAGCGAACAGGAAATCACCGGCCGGAAATTCAGCCCGCGCTATGTGGCGCTGATGAAGGATCTGATTGCCCGCAACCGCGGCCTGTTTCTCGCGGGCGCCCCCTTGGCGCACCAAGTGGATGCCCGCCTGCGGGTTGACATTGAGATGTTCAGCCGCGGCGGCATTGCACTGCTCGATGCCATTGAGCGAACGGGCTACAACACTCTCGAGCATCGTCCGGCTCTCTCGAAATGGAAACAGTTGAGGCTGCTCGGCGGAGCCCTGGGCTCGAAAGCGCTGCATTCGGTGAGCGCGAAAGCGCCGGTGGACGCAAGCGATGTAGCCGCTGCACTGGTTCAACGGGTAGGCTCCAGGCCTGTCGCGGACAGTGACGCCGTTAGCGCCTCCTATTCGGAGTGCAACCGAATTGCCCGCGCTGCGCACAGCAACTTCTATCTGGCCTTCTTCGGATTGCCGCGCGAAAAGCGCAACGCCCTATGCGCCCTGTACGCTTTCAATCGCCTGGTGGACAACGTTTCGGACGACCCCGGCGATGTCGATTCAAGACACCGCGCGCTGGCGCGTTGGCGCGCCATGCTGGATGAAGCCGTCGCAGGCAACACCAGCGGCCACCCCATTCTCCCCGCGCTCTCGGATACCATTGCACGCTTCCAAATTCCCACGCGCTATTTTCACGATTTGATTCTCGGCGCGGAGATGGATCTCACCATTTCCTCCTACGCCACTTTTGACCGCCTCTCGGAATACTGCTACCGCGTGGCGGGAACCGTCGGCCTCACCTGTCTACATGTTTTCGGCTTCCGCGACCCGCGCGATCCCGACCTGGCGGAAAACCTGGGCCTGGCGTTTCAGTTGACGAATATCATTCGCGATGTGCGCGCCGACTTTGAAATGGCCCGCGTATATCTGCCGCAGGAAGATTTGCAGCGCTTCCATGTCCGCAGCGGCCAACTGAGCGGACCGCTGACCCCGCAGCTTCGCGCCCTCCTCGAATTCCAGGCCGACCGCGCCTGGCGCTTCTATGAAGAAGGCGCGGCGTTGGTCGAGCACGTGGACGCCGACAGCCGCGCCACGCTGTGGGCCCTGGTGCGCACCTACAGCAGTTTGCTCGCGCGCATGGAAGAGCGCGGCTTCGACGTATTCTCCTCGCGCGTTTCGCTGTCGGGCGCAGAAAAAATTCAACATCTCCTTGCCGGAGGAATAAGCGGCTGGTGGAAGAAAGATGCCCTTGCAAAACGTGCTGGTGATCGGCGGCGGACTGGCGGGCCTGTCCTGCGCCGTCGCGCTGGCTGAGGCGGGGATCCGCGTCCGCTTGTTCGAGAAGCGTCCACATCTGGGCGGTCGCGCCACTTCCTACACCCTGCCGGATGGCAGTGAGGTGGACAATTGCCAGCACGTCACGCTCGGCTGCTGCACCAACCTGGCCGATTTTTACCGCCGCGTGGGTGCCGCAGATAAGATTCGCTTCTACGACCGGCTCTATTTTGCGGACAAGCAGGGGCGGCGATCGACGATTAAAGCCGCGCCGCTTCCGCCGCCGCTGCACATGACGCCTTCGTTTCTCGGCTTCAGTGCACTGACTTTTGCGGACAAGCGCAGCATCGCCGGGGCCATGATGGCCATCGCCCGCGCCGGTGGGAATCCGCCGGGAGCGGACAATGGCTCGATGCTCGACTGGCTGCACCGCCATGGGCAGACGCACGGGGCCATCGAACGCTTCTGGCGCGTCGTGCTGGTCAGCGCGCTCGACGAAGAACTCGCGCGCACCAGCGCGCGCTACGGAATCGACGTGTTCTGGAAGGCGTTTTTGGGAAGCAGGAAAGGGTATTGCGTGGGAATTCCCTCCGTGCCGCTTGCCGAACTCTATGAAGGCTGCCGCGAGGCGGTTGTCCGCCAGGGAGGGGAAGTGCGCTTGCGCGCGGGAGTGCGGGAGATTCGCGTCACTGGAAATCGCTTTGCCGGCGCACTGCTCGACGACGGCACGGAGTTGACTGCAGACGCCTGCGTCGCGTCCGTGCCCCACGACGTGCTGGAAAATCTTCTGCCCGAGGAATTGACGGCCGATGGCTCGCCACTCGAAGGCGTGCGCCACCTGAAAACTTCGCCAATTACCGGCGTGCATCTGTGGTTTGACCGCGCGGTCATGACCGAGCCGTTTCTGACCTTGCTCGATCACACCACGCAGTGGGTGTTCAATAAATCGCTGCTCTCAGGCCAGTCCAATTCAAACGGTGACGCGCCACGTCCAAGCGAGAGAGCAGAGAAGGAATCCGGCGCTGCTGGAGTCCCGCCCGGCGGCCAGTATCTGCAACTGGTCATCAGCGCGTCCTACGATCTGGTTCCCCGCTCGCGCCAGGAAATCATCGATCTGTGCATGCGTGAGCTGGCCGACGTGTTGCCGGCGACGCATGAAGCGAAACTGGTGAAAGCCACGGTCATCAAGGAAGTGAACGCCACGTTTTCGCCGGAGCCCGGCGTGGACCACTGGCGCCCACCGCAGCAGATTCCTGTGAAGAATCTGTTTCTCGCCGGAGACTGGACCGCCACCGGTTGGCCCGCAACCATGGAAGGAGCGGTGCGCAGCGGCTACCTGGCGGCGGAAGCGGTGCTTGCGGCCGCGGGAATTCCGCAAAAGTTTCTGCAGCCCGATTTGCCGTTTGAAGGTCTTTCGAAAATATGGTCGCAGAGGGCCAAAAACAACTGACAGGAGTTTGCGAAATTCCATTACCTTTCCACACGCCACGCGCAAATGACCGTGTACAGATTCACATTCGGAGTATGATGAGGCATCCCCCAGGAGGTATGCATGGACCGGAAGTATAAGCAAAAGGGGTATCGCGACAGCGATTCGGAGGGTAAGAAGAGGGAACGCCCCGAGCGGCCCAGCGGCGAGCCACGTCCGAAGCAGGATATGCTCGGACCGCGCACGCCGCGGATGGTCGGGACAGTGATGCGCGCGCGCTGCTCGAGTTGCGGAGCGGTATTGGCTCCGGGATTCGATCCAGCCGGCAAGTGCCCGCGCTGCCAGGCGGAAATGCATTGTTGCAAGCAGTGCGTGCATTTCGATACGGCGGCGCAGTTTGAATGCACCCAGCCGATCCCCGAGCGCATCGCCAAGAAGGACGCGAAGAACGATTGCACCTTTTTCGAACTTCGCATGAACGTCGAAAAGGACACTTCGCCGGTCACGTACGCGGCGCCCAGCACGCCCGCGACGAACGGCTCACGTCCCACCGACGCGCGCAAAGCCTTCGAAGATCTCTTCAAGAAGTAGCTTCCCCCGAGGAGTTGGCAGAAAAAGGGCATCCCTTCTGCGCCGTGGTCTGTCCGGACGCTAAGGATGAAGGCTTTCCATAAATGGCTTTTCGTCAGGGCACGGCTTCAGCCGTGCCGAAAAGCAGCGTGATTTCAGGGGTTTCAACCCCTGAGGTACGCGTGATCGTCAGCCGGGGTATTTATGAATTAGCGTGATCTCAATTGCCCGGATTCTTTTCGACCTTCGGCTTGGCTTCGATCAATCGCAAACGCAGCAGGATGATGATCTGGTCGTGTCGGCCTGGGCCGGCATTTTTCTCCACGCTGCCCGAGTACCCAGCGCCGCTCCACGGCGGCATCTCACCGGTTGGGGTAGTCAGCACCGACGTTCCCACGCATTCTGCTCCTCTGTAACCGCGCATGTCCGTGCTTGCCGTTGCAGGCGGCATCTTGCAGCGTTCATCCTGCACTACCACTGGCCAAATCGAGTCGCGCAGCTCGCGTTGCAGGCCCGGAAAAGCTTCATCCGTCGTAGTAATCGAAGCCAGCAAGTCGGCATTCGCCGCCGGCCAGTTGTTTTGCTGCTCCGGAGGGACGCGCTCGACCACCAGGCGGACCGGCTCCGTTGAGTCGCGTATCTTCGGCGGGCTGGCCACAGCGCCGGAATAAGCGACCGACCACTCCGCAACCGTCGCGCGATCGACATACGTGACTTCGAAGTTGCCTGTGAGCACAAGTTTGTCGCCGGCGTCGAGTGCCGCGCTCTGTGATTTGAAGCTCATCAGCGTGTAGCGAGCCAGATTGGCAATGGCATCCCGGCGAAAATTGCCTTCTTCGTCGAACAGCACGGCATCCTGACGTGCAGGATAAATGTCCAGGTGGAAATCCGATTTCGAAATGTCGTGGTGATCCCAAAACGCGAAACCGCTGACCTTGGCGATGCCTACATTGAGCGGCGCGGATTTTTCGTCGCGCGGATGCACCCAGATGCTGGCGGTAGAGTGCTCCGCATCAATTCGCCACAGATCGTTCTGAGGCGGCGCTTGGGTGGCAGCCGCCCACACCGCCACCGCGCAAATCAGAATGGCCAACGTCTTCATCGCCACAGCCTCTCAACCGGACTCCTTTGGAGAATATTTCCGCAGGCAGTGTTCGGTAGCCGCTCACGGCGGCGGCATCGGGAATAGCGTCGGCTCCCTCAACGGCTCGCTGGCGATGGACTCAAGCTGCGGATAGTGATGCCGCAGCGTCTCGGGAACCTTCACCTTCGCGCGCGTCAGCAGCCGGACCAATTGCAGCGCGTTCACAATCGCTTTTCCCTGGTAATGGTTGTTGGTCACGACGAATGTGGTGCTGGTGTGTTCCGCCACGTGTCGAATCCGTTCGGCCCACGGCTCCAGCTCCGCCTCAGAATAAAGATAGTTGTAGCGCTCTTCTGGAGGAGTGGTCGGGTCGTCCGAAAACCAGGTGTCGTACCGCCGGCCGTGCAGGCGGATGTAGCCGATCGGCGAAGTGGCGCGCTCGCTGGGCTTCACCGAGCGGCCAATCACCGGCTGGTCGATGTTGCAGAATCCCACTCCGCGTTCTGCCAGCAGCCCGTAAAACTCCTTGTCCGCCCAGGATGAATGCCGCACTTCCACAACCAGCGGATACTCCCGGAACGAATCGAGGATCTGTTTCAGTCGCGCCACATTCTCAGGTGTGCGGTGGAAGGAAAACGGGAATTGCAGCAGCACGGCCCCCAGTTTTCCGGCAGCGTGGAGCGGATCGAATCCCAGGTGAACTGCTTTCGCATCATCCGCCGTCGCTCCGCCTTCGTGAGTGAATTTCTGCCACAGCTTCGCGGTGAACAGGAATCGCGGGTTTGCCGCCGCTCGCTCGATCCACTGCTTGGCGAACGACGGCCGCAACGGCTGGTAGAACGAAGTGTTGATTTCAATGGTGTCAAAAAACTCTGCCAGATAGGCAGCCTCGTGAAAACCGCGCGGCCGGTGCGCCGGATAAACGATCCCGTTCCAGTCGGAATAGGACCACCCCGCCGGGCCGACCAGGATTTCGGCGTGGGCATGTTTCGCAGCAGACGGCTTGGTTTTTGCGGCCATGCGGTGGCGATTTCCGTTCAATCTCATTCTATGCCGCGGCAGGGGACAGCGCCAGTTCACGCGGCAGCGGAACCCGAGCGAGGTTGCAAGTGGCGTCCCAGAGAGTTATTCTGGTTTTGCCTCCATGCCAAAGGCCCTTCCCTTGGTAATCCTACGCGAAGCAAGGTGCACAAATGAAAATCACCTACAGTCAAATCGCACCGGAGTTCCGCAAGGCCGTCGAACTTGAATCCCAGCACCACGTCGAAAAACTGAACCGGCTGCTCAAACGCTATGCCCCGGACCTGGTCGTTCTCCACGGCTCCATCGAAAAAACGCCGCGCAAGACGGAATACACTTTTTCACTGAACCTCACCCTGCCCACCGGGACGCTGCATGCCTCCGCCAGTGCCGCCGATGTGCGCACCAGCGCCAAGGGCGCCTTTGCCGAACTCGAAGCCCAGGTGAAAAAGCACCAGGAAAAGCTGCGCAAGGATTACATCTGGAAACGCAAGCGCGGACGCCCCAGCCCCAGCTTGACAGAATCCTCCACCGGCCGCGGCGAAGCCGCGGACTGAATTGCAGGCATCGCCTCCGTTAAATCGCACAAAGGCTGCGACGAACCACGCGGAGATTTGCCGCGGATTCGCGTGTTGCTGCTTTCCGTCGCGCACGATAGAATTCTTCAGTCCTCTTCAGGGGCGTAGCTCAGTGGTAGAGCAGCGGCCTTTTAAGCCGAAGGTCGTGGGTTCGATCCCCACCGCCCCTACCAATCACTCCCGCGTGTTTTCGCGACGCAGCTTGTGTCCCCAGCCCGCCAGAGATCCAGTTCTCACAACCCTGGCGACTTAGTTGACTCAGTCAACTAGTTATGTCACCCTGCCCGTGCCAACTAGAGCGGGAGGGGCATGCCCAAGAGGCACCACGGCGAACTGGAGGCACTTGTGAAAAGGGTGCGGGCTTTCAACCGCTTTTACACCCGGCAGATCGGTCTTTTGAACGAGGGACTGTATGGCAGCCGGTTCTCCCTCACCGAGGTGCGAGTGCTGTTCGAAATCTGGCGCCGCAATGAAACTACAGCGACCGTGGTTCTTGGCGAATTGGGATTGGACGCCGGTTACTTGAGCCGCATGCTGCGGCGCTTTGAGCAGGCCCGGCTGATCCATCGCAGACGCTCGAAAGCCGATGGACGCCAAAACCTAATTTCCCTGACGGCCCGAGGCCTGAAAGCTTTCCTGCCGCTCGAAGCCCACGCCGATGCTGACGTCGGGCAGATGCTGAAAGGCCTGAGCGCGATGCAGCACAAGACGTTGGTTCGGGCGATGGCCGCGGTACAAGGACTCCTCAGCCGTCGCGATCACCGTTAAGGAGGTTGCCCCCATGATTCAATTCTGGGATGCAATTCGTCAGAGCCTGCGCACCTTGCTGAAGCGGCCGGCCTTTTTAGCCGTCAGCGTGCTCACACTGGCGTTGGGAATCGGCGCAAGCACGGCCATCTTCAGCGTGGTCAACGCCATCCTCCTGCGTCAGCTTCCGTTCACTCACGCGGAGCGCGCCGTCTGGATCACCGGCGTTCGCCCGCAGCGCAGTGACGCCCCGTTTTCGCTCCCGGATTTTCTGGACTACCGCGACCACGTCAGTTCCCTCGCTTCACTGTCCGCCCTGGGAAACTGGAGCGCGAATCTCACCGGGCAGGGGAACGCCGAACAGATTAACGGCGTGCGCGTTTCCGCCAATCTATTCCAAACCCTCGGCGCGAATGCCGCACTCGGCCGCACTTTGCAACCTGACGATGACGTTCCCGGCAGTCCGCGGGTGGTGGTCATGACCAATGGCCTGTGGCTAAGGCGGTTCGGCGGGGATCGCAGCATGATCGGCAAGCCGCTCACGCTCAACGGCACAAGCTACACGCTGGTTGGCATTCTCCCCGCAAATTTCTTATTCCCCATCCCCGCGGCGGAACTCGCTGTCCCTCTGGTTCCCGATGAAGATCCCTGGCGCTTCGATCGCAACACCGTAAATTTTCTTCGCATGGTGGCCCTCCCGCAGCCGGGCGCCACGCGCGAGCAGGCCCAAGCCGAAATGAACGCACTGGCGCTCAAGCTGCGCCAGCAATTTCCAGAGGCCAATGCCCGAAAGCTGGGCGTGCAGTTGACTCCCATGCGTGACCAGATCACCGGAGGTTACCGTCTCGCGCTCTGGGTGCTTATGTGCGCCGTCGGGCTGGTGCTCTTGATCGCCTGCGCCAATCTTGCGAATTTGAATCTGGTGCGCGCTTCCGGCCGCCGCAAGGAAATGTCCATTCGCGCCGCCTTGGGCGCGACGCGCTGGCAGGTCATCAAACTACTTCTTCTGGAAAGCACATTACTGGCGGCTGCCGGCGGCGCACTGGGAATGCTTCTATCGCGTTTTGGAGTGCAGGGATTACTGGCACTCACACCGGCAAGCATCCCGCGCGCCGGAGAGATCGGGCTCGATGCCTCTGTGCTGGCCTTCACCGTCTTCATTTCGCTGATGGCGGCAATCCTCACTGGATTGGCCCCGGCGATGTCCATCTCCCACGGTGACTTGGCCCGGCAGATGAACGAGGGCTCGCGTGGTTCGACCGAAGGGGCGCGTGGCAAGCTGCTGCGCGCCGGCTTCGTGGTTGTCGAAGTGGCGCTGTCCCTGGTGCTGCTCGCAGGCGCCGGAGTCTTGCTGAAGAGCTTCTCAAGAGTGCAGGCAGTAGACCCCGGTTTCGATCCGCATGGCGTTTTGGCCGTGCGCTTGTCGCTTCCGAAAAATCGCTATGCCCAGATTGAGGATGTGGCCAGGTTCTACGACGCTTTACTCCCTCGAGTCCAGGCCCTCCCCGGTGTTTCCGCTGCAGGTGTCATACAAGTGCCGCCACTGAGTGGCTTGATTTCTTCGATCCCCTTCACCGTCGTCGGCCGTGCGTTTTCGAAGGAAGAGGTGCCCGAGGCGCTGTACCGCATCGTCAGCCCCATGTACCTCAAGGTCATGCGAATTTCTCTTCTGGCCGGGCGCGAGTTCAACGAAAGCGATACGGATCGCACGCGCCTGGTCTGCTACGTGAATGAAACCCTGGCCAGGCGCTACTGGCCCGCAGGCCAGGCGGTCGGCGCTCACTTGATGCTCAACGACAACGACGCCGGTCCACGCGAGGCCGAAATTGTCGGCGTAATTCACGACCTAAAGGACCGCGGGCTGGAAATTTCCTCCGGCTTCGACATCTACATCCCCATGCGGCAAACACATCAGGACTCGATCTCTTGGATTGAGAATTATCAGCATTGGGTCTTGCGCACCGGGGGCGATCCTCTCGCCCTGGCGGAGGCATTCCGCGAGCAAGTCCGCAAAGTGGATGCAGAAGTTGCCGCTTCGAACATCCGCTCGATGGATCAGTATTATTCAATGACCATCGCGCCGCGCCGTTTCAATCTGCATCTGCTTTCGATTTTCGCGCTTGCCGCTCTGGCCCTGGCCCTCGCCGGAATTTACGGCGTCATATCCTATTCCGTGAACCAGCGCGCCCACGAAATCGGGGTCCGCATGGCTCTCGGTGCTCAACCGCGCGAGGTATTGCGCCTGATCATCGCAGACGGAATGAAGCCGGTCATAGTGGGATTGGCGCTCGGCATTCTAAGCGTGTTTGCGCTGACGAAGGCCCTGGCCAGCTTGCTCTTTGCCGTCAGCGCATCGGACCCGGCCACTTTAATCGGGGTGACTTTGCTTTTCTGCGGAGTGGCCCTCGCGGCACTGCTTCTACCCGCTCGCCGCGCCGCCAAATTTGATCCCCTCCAGGTGTTGCGCACAGACTAGCGTGGCGTTTCGTGGCTCCGCTGACACTCAGATTTGGAATGAATTTAAATGCAATTTTGACCGGCGGTTTATCCCTTGCCAATAATTCGCAACCGTAATACACTCCGCTCGATTTCTCCCAGCCGGTGAGCCGCTGTACACGATTCGAGCCGTTTCTCTGTATTCGACCAGTCCAGATTCACTAGGTCATTCCCGCTTCACCAGGAGGCGATTCCGATGAGCATCTCCGCATGTAAGCTCACCCTTATTTTCGCTGGCGCAACCATTCTCCTGATCTCGCCGTGCTTCACTCTCGCTCAGTCCTCCACTGCGCCGACCACCAACCCCACACCCGTCCCGCCGGTTGCCAACCCTTGTCAGCGCTTCACAGCCGGCAGCGTCATCCACCAACCACCCGCCTTGTTCAGCCAGAACGGCGTGCTCACCGTCCGATTCTCTTATCAGTCGACCACCGATTCGGTCGGCCGACAGCTGTTTTGCTTCATGACCCCCGATGGCCTGGAGAACCCGACCCTGCACGTCAGTCCCGGCGATACGCTGAATATAACGGTGACCAACCACACTCCGTTCACCGAGGCGGGAGATACTGACGAACCCTTCAACGCACCCAATTGCGGCGATATGGTATTCGAAAACCAGGCTCCCATGACGGACAGCCAGGGCTACGCCATGACCGGCGGCTCGATGAATATCCACTATCACGGCACCAACGTCACCCCGGCCTGCCATGGGGACAACGTCGTGAAAACCCTGATCAACCCCGGCAACACCTTCCAGTACAACATCGCATTTCCCAACGACGAGCCTCCCGGCCTCTATTGGTATCACCCGCACGTTCACATGCTCGCGGAAGCGGCCGTGTTCGGCGGTGCAGAAGGCGCCCTGGTGGTGGACGGAATCAACAACGTTCAGCCTGCGGTTGCCAGCTTGCGCCATCGGGTCATCATCATCCGTGACCAACCATTCAATACTCCCGGCCTCGCTCAGATCGCCGGCGGCAATGCCGCGGATGGCGGAATCCCACAGCGCGATCTCAGCGTCAACTTCGTCCCGCTGGACTCCACCTTCAACTCCGCTAGCAACACCATGAGCTACACGCCGGCCATCATCCACATGGAGTCCGGCGAGAAACAGTTCTGGCGAATCTGCAATTGCACCTCGGACGCCCCTCTTGACCTGCAGGTGCGCTTCGACGGAATTGCCCAGACCATCGAGCTCGTAGGCGTCGACGCAGTGCCGGTAAATTCGCAGGACGGCACCCAGCCCGGTCACCTGATTGCCGTGACGCATTTCCGGATCCCGCCGGCGTCGCGTGTTGAATTCATCGTCAATGCGCCGCCGTCGTCGGTAAAGCTGGCGCAGTTGATAGGTCAATTTGTCTATTCAGGCCCGCTGGGCGATACCATTCCGACCCGCCCGCTGCTGACCATGCAAGTGGTCGGTGACCAGGATAACGACGAGCCATTGCAGGATGATCGCGTGCCGGCCTTTACCGCTCTGAACGCCAATCAACAACGGTTTGGCGGCATCATGAACGTAAAGCCGTCGCTCACGCGCACTGTGTTCTTTGAAGAAGTTGAGGACGGCAGCGCGTTCTTCATCAACGCCTCGGGTTGCGTAACCGCGGCTGGAGCGCGATGCCCCATTCAGCCGTACAATATCGACACGGCATTCGACAACAACAACCCTCCGGCGATCATTACCACGCAGGGCACGGTGGAAAAATGGATCGTGCAAAACCACGCCAGAGAAAATCACGAACTGCACCAGCACCAGATTCACTTCAAGGTGCTGTCGCAGGACAACTTCGATGCCAATTGCGTGCCGGTCGGCGGAACGGGCAACTGCGGCAACCCGCAGGTACATTCCTGCCAGACCTGCGCGCCAGGGATCAACGGCCAGTTCCTGGACATGATTGAGATTCCGTACTGCGGCGGCCCCGCGCCGATTGGCGGTGGCATTCAGCCTCCCGCGTGCGTCAATGCCAGCGGTCAACCCGTCATACCGTATCCGCAGGTCGAGTTACTGATGGACTTCCGCGGACCGGTTGTCGGCGATTTCGTATTCCACTGCCATATCCTCGGACATGAGGACCTCGGCATGATGGCGATCGAACACGTGAACGCAGCCGACGAATAAAGAGTCTGATTGTGGCAGACAGAAGTGCGGCCTCGGAGCACAACTCCGGGGCCGCATTTTATTTTAGGGCGCGGATAGTTGCTTTGCTGGCGCGGGCGGCATCACGAACTTGTCCATGTAGGTCTCCAGCTTTTCGCGATTCTTGTTTCTGTATGCCTGGTAGTCTTTCGCAATTCCGTCATCGCCAAGACTGAACAGCACGTAGGCGTCTATCAGGCCCGCTTCATGCAGCTTCAGTAGCAAACCGGCTGTTGGATCGCCGGTCACCAATTCCGCCGTTTTCGAATCCTCTTTAAGCGTCTCGAGAGCCAATGCAGTAGCGGTCAATGCCTCAGACTCTTCCACCAAGGAGTGCCGGTATTCCGGCTCCTGAGGGAATTGCTTTTCGAATTTCCCACCTTTTTTCCATTCCGATTTCAACAAGAAATATTCCTTCCACGCGGTGGAAACGTCCGCGGATTGCTCCGCGCCGACCGTGCCCTTGTCCCTCGGTACAGGAATGCCCACATACACGATGCTGAACGCCGTCTTGTTGATCGTCGCCCACGCCCGAATCTCGCGCCACACGATTTTGTTATAGGGTTCGGCCACAGCCGCGTGGATCAGCATGCTGCGTGCCTTCACCATGTCGCCTTGTTTTGCCAGCATGTCGGCGTAATACCGGTAGGCCGTTTCAACATCGGGATTTATCCGGATGGCGCGCTCGTACCATTCGCCGGCTTTGGCGAAATCATTCTTCTTGTCGTATGTGTTGGCGGTGAACAGCGCGGCAGTATAGTTCGCCGGGTCCAGTTCCAGCGCATTCCCGTAATGTTTCAGCGCCTCCTCGAAATCTCGGCGCGCAAACGCAGCCTCACCCTCATTTATGGCCTGATCCACTCCTGGATTGTCAGAAAATTTGATGGCCCCGTTTGCAGGCAATTCCGCAAGAATTTGCCGCAGGTTCTCCTCCAGCGGACTGGTATATCCCAGCCCCCAGGCAGTCTTCAGAAGCCCATAGGCGCGAAAGCGCGCTTTGCCCGCCGCGTCGGAGTCGCTAAGAGTTGCGGCATGTTCGACCAGACTAGCTGCCAGCGCGACCAACACTTCGCCGTCTTTCCAATCCCGCTGCGCCAACTCTTCCAGAAGTGGAAGAGCCTCCAGTCGCTTGCCTTCGCCAAAGAGCGCCAAGGCCTTTTGCCGCTTGGCTTGGTTCGCCGCATCGGACTGTGCTTGCGTAGCCGGGTGCAATAAAACGAAAAGAAACAGGGCCAGCAATAGCCTTGGCAGTTTGTCGAAAAGTATCACCGACAATAGCGAATGTGACGTCAATGATTACTTGCTCTGGATCACTGGCCGGGCATTCACAGGCTGAAGCGGCCGGGCGCTGTCGTGGTAATACTTCTTGTATTCGGCGAACTGACCTACCGACATCTCGATCGCGTTCTGCATCAGAAACCACGCCACGCCTTCGTTACAAAGCGGCTGTGTCAACGATCCGCGAAAACTGTAGTAGCCGTGGTCGGCGGGCAACAAGTCCATGGCGTTGACCTTCAGCGCCTCCACTTTTTGCTCCTTGCCCGGCTCCGGCACGTGCTCCCACAATGTTTTGATCACCGGGTTTTCTTTGCCCACCACGATAGGAACCTCGATGATGAGGAAAGTCGCCTCCGGCGACAGGTGTACCAGTTGCAGCGACATCGCTGGACGCTGGCCCTCGACAGCCATTTCCCCGGGTTCATGAAAAACGATTTCGCTCAACCGGTAGGGTTTCTTCGCGACCTTCAGCCATAGATTTCCGGGGAACCGCACCTTGATCCGGTAGTGATTGCAATCGTTCACCATATCCAGTTCTGCGGGTTGATAATGAAATTCCAGAGGTGCCAGCGGCGGAATCGTCATTTTGTCCGCTTTGGTGATGTCGATGGGCGACTGCGAGTGCCCCGCGTTGCAGAGGCCTTCCCAATGCTTCGGCCCGAGTGGTCCTTCTCCATAAGTGAACTTCGCTTCGCACTTGGCGCTCGCTCCGCTGGGAATGTTCATCTGGTGCTCATGCTTGTGTTGATGCTCAACGGGCTTCTCCGGGGATTCCGCCACCTGAAATCCAGCGGTGGGAACGGCAACCAGACAAAAAAGGCAACACGCGGGAAATACTAGTGAAGCGATCCCGGGAGTCCGGTACTGCATTTCTGCACCTCCTTGAAATGGTGATCCGGCGCACTCCATTGTTACAACGATTATCCAAAAATTCGGCTGGGCAGAAAATCGCGGGCTGGAACGGCGACTCTAAATCAGAACACTTGAGTTGGCAAGAAGTCATCTCATAAGCCGCTTTTCGTCGGGGCACGGCTTTACAGCTTGCGGAAAAATTCATGTCTCGTAAGGGGTCGGAGCTTTAGCTCCGACATAACCGCTTTGCTTGTGTTGGGCTTCAGCCCCTGAGGAAAGTCTTTCTACATTTTTCCGCAGCCGGTCTAAATCAGAAGCCTCAAGTTGGCAATTCAAAACCGCGCCTGAATCAGCGCTTTTTGGCCGCGGCCTCCACGTCACTCAGGATGCGATCGAGCTGAGCGCGCGAGAAATACCGGCCATTGGCAACCACGGCCGTGATTTTCTGCGTATTGCGGATGTCCTCCAGAGGATTGGCGTCCAGAACCACCAGGTCCGCGATCTTGCCTTTCTCAACCGTCCCGAAATCGCTGACCTTGTCCAGAAACTTCGCGGCATTGATGGTCGCCGTCTGCAACGTCTGTAGCGGTGTGAAACCCGCGGCGATGAATCTCTCCAATTCCAAATGCAGGCTAAATCCCGGAATCACATCCACCCCCGCCGGGCAATCGGTGCCGGCCAGAAAGGGCACGCCCGCCTGGTCCAACTTCTTCACCATGTCCAGCTCGTGCTGCACAAACTTCTCGCGAACGGGAAGGGGATCGGTGTCCATATCCTTGATGATGGATTTTGTAGCTCTCGGCCACGCCGTCTCGCGCCAGGAGACCGGGGCGTACTTGACGTTCGGATCCTTATTCGGATCGATGACATCCACCAGCCACTGCCCGCGCTCCCAATACAGCGTGGGGCACTGCCAGGTGTGATTTTTTGCCAGCAATTGAATGATGGCGGCTTCTTTTGACGCGTCGTAGGTGTCCAGAAATCGTCCGGGACTCTTTGGGCCGGTCAATAAATCGTCCTCGACCGTCGAGCTGGCCTCAAAGATGCCGATCAGATGCTCCAGGCTTTTCTGCCCGGCGTTGACCGCTTCGGACCCGCGGATGGAATCAGGCACGTGACCGACGAAGGTCATGCTCTGTTTCTTGCATTCCTCCACGATGGCAAAGTAGGCCTCACGCGGCACATACGATTGAATTTTGATGAAATCCACGCCGCGGCTCTTGAGCATGTCCACAGCGCGGCGGCCGTCTTCTGGAGTGGCGATCGCGATGGCGCTCTTGTACGTGGATTTTGGGCCGTCCAGCATGGGGCCGGAGGTGATCATGCGCGGCCCCAGCAGGCGGTGCTCCTCAATCTCCTTGCGCGCGGCCAGAACCGGTTCCAGGTCGCTGCCCATGTCGCGCACCCCGGTCACGCCGTTGGCGATGAACAGTGGCAGGGTGACGTCTCTTCCGGCCTTGCCGCGATCGTCGAAGAATGAGTGCACGTGCATGTCCCATAGCCCGGGGATCATGAATTTCCCCGTGGCGTCAATAATCTTGCCGTCTTTGGGAATTTTCACGTGATGCTTGGTGCCCACCTGCTCGATGCGGTCACCGGTCACGATCACGTACATGTCCTTCTCGAACGCTCCGCTTGCCACATCCACGATGGTCACGTGCGTGAACACCAAGCTCACGCCCGCCCCCTCCATGGATTGCGCACGGCTGGTTGGTGCGCATATCAGCATGGCGAGCATGGCCAGCGAGATGAGCCTGAGCTTGTTCATCCAATCCTCCCGGGCAATCTATTGACCTGCACGTCGAATACACCTGTTTCCACATGGCCTGCGCGTTTCACCTGCACGAAGATTCTGTAGAGCCCCGCCTTCGGAAAGCCATACGGGAACACCACCTCTGAAAAATGCGCCTCCGGGCCACCGCTCATATTCATTCCGGGCATTTCAGTTGCTGGCCCGGATTTCTTCTCCGCAGAAACGGCTGCTGGCAAATTCCCAGGCAAGCTTGCATCGGCCAGCTGAATAGCGGCCATCGAGGCCGAGCCGTCGGGATGAACGTGCGCGAAGACGCTCAAATCCGAGCGCACAAATTCCGCGTGCCCGGCGATGCCCATATACGGCTCCAAGTTGTCGGCAATCTTGCCATCCGTGCCCTCGACGTGAAATCGAAACATGTGCAGCCGATTGGCGGCGGGCGGCGCCGCATCGCGATCCCAAATCATGCGCGAGCCGTCCGAAAGCGTGGCGGAAGTATTTCCTGTGGCGCTCGGCAAAAGCGGTGCCGGACTCGTGGCCGAATCGTCCCCCACAAGCGGAGCGCCGGCAATTTCCTGTATATCCAGCTCGCTCACGAGCGTGTCCGGAAAACCGGATTCGCGCACAATATCCGCGAAAATTTGGTAATGGCCTGCGGAAATCGGCGGCAGATCCTCCACAAACACGCCGCCTTGATCCGCCCGCGGGTGCAGATGCAGGAAGCGGTCCATCTCCGGCACGCGAATCAGGAACAGATGCATCAGGTGCCCGTGATCCGGAATCAGTTTCGTCGACACCGCGTCCGGCCGCCTGGTATGCCACGCCGATTCTCCTACGCGCAACAGCATCTTCCCGTCCGGCAGCACGGAAACAATCAATTGCGGCGGACGATAGATCATTCGTTCCGCGCGGCCGGCTGCTGAAACTTTCCACCACCAGCCTCCCATGCCCAGAAGTCCGAGGACAATTGCCAGCGCGGCCGCCATGGTGATTCGCGCAGCGCGTTTCTGCGGCGCTGCCGGCACGCCGCCCGATTCCAGCTGCCCTTCACGCCGCGCCGCGCCAAGAATCGAAACGATCGCCGCCACCAGCAAAATCAGCAAGCCCGTGAGCAGCGCCTCCAACCCGCGCTGCATCGACATCGTAGCTCGAGCGAATGCCGGGACCGGAGCCGAAAGTATTGCCGCGCCCTTGTCGCCATCGGCTTCAATGCGCACCTGCCACGACCCCGAAGCCATCAGCCACAACTTGCCGGAAAAGAATTGGGCGTCGTCCTTCGACGGCTTCAAGACATCCGGGGGCGGAGGATATTTCGCCCCCGCGCCCAAAATATAGAGTGGGACAATCTTCACTTCGCGCACGCCTGGCGCGGCGCTTCGAATTTCAATGCTCGCCACTCCGGGAATCATCTGCGGTGTGCGCACCACCACGATCAGGTGATACGGCCCGGCGTCGCCTTGAAAATACACATCCGGGCTGCCCACGTGCGCCAGGCACGGCACGCCCACAATGAACGCCAGGAGGAGGATCGCGATGCGCCGCTTCACTGCGGCCTAACGCCGGATGCGCGCAAGCCAGTCACCGTACGCCAGGCCCACGCGCGTCGAAAGGATGGAGGCTACCCAGGCGATGCCCATGCTCAGCCAGAATGCGGATCGTGTGTGCTCGTAGTTCTGAAATTGATATGCCAGTTGGTGCATGGAAATCGGCATCTGGTAGGGGAAATAAATTTGACCGAAAATCCAGTTGCGCGCCGCGGGCGAAATCATGAAATTCCCAAACGGCCATTGCGCGGCAATCAAACCGGCCAGAAAAGCGCTGCCGCCGACCAGCGACAGCAGCCATTTCCCGCGCCCGGCCATGCGGTTCATCACCACATCCAGCAAAAACGCCGGGACGATCAGCACCACCGGAAATCCCAGCGGCACCATGTGCGTCACGTTCGTGTACACCGGCCCCAGCTTCGGCTGCGCGGGAAACAATGGAAAAATCCACAAGGCCGCGATCATCAGCGTCATATACACGGTCGCGAGAATCGTTGCGCCCCATTTGTGCCCGGAAGCTCGGCCGTACGCCAGAATCAGTGTGGGAGTGCCGATGCAAATCGCCTTATAGAAAATCGCGCTGTGCATCATGCTCGCGTCGCTGTACTCGGAAACCAAAATCATGTGCAGCAGGATCAGCAATCCCCCCACGTACAGGAACAATCTCTCGAGCTTGCGTTCCGCCGCACCCGTCGCGCGATTCTTCTCCGCCAGCACCAGCAGCAGGCACCCCACGCCCACTCCCGCGATCCCCAGTCCCAGCACCACATGCGGCGGGCTCAGAATTTCCACGTCCAGCCCGAATGAGTTGTGCCACCAGTTGTCAAACGGCGCCGAAGTAACCATCGTCACGCCGCCCCACGCCGTCAGAAACGCCCCCAGCGGCCCGTGAAATCCCCACACTCCGACGGAATTTGCACGCGCGGTCGGGTCCTTCGAAAATGTCGTCGAGAAAATCAGCACTATGCAGGTGATGGCCGCGAGTATTCCGCCAAAGTGAATGGCCAGGTGTGCGGGCGTCCAGAAGGTGTCGCGCCCAATCGTCATGTGCCAGGAAATGTCCCAGTACAGACCGAACGCAATGGAAGTGACGGCCAGCACGCCGGACCAAACGAACCAAGGCACAGTGCCGGCACGCACACCAATCTGCGCTTGCTCGGCCGGTCGCGTTTGCAATCCCAGAGGAACCGTCTGCGCCATCAATAACTCCAAGGCGAGAATAGCAGACGGTTTTTTGGTTCACAAGGTAAGCTGCGCAGGGCCCGGATCAAGGGTCTCCGCTCCCTTGATCCGGTCTCCACAATGGCCAAATGAAGTACGGTCTGCTCGGGGCAGGGAGGGAAAACCTGACCCTTGACCACTCCAGCCAGCCAAGTCCTGAAATCCCGTTCAGCAACAAAGACGCTAATGAGAGCGGCTCGCAATCCATGCAGAACGTCAAAGTCAAGGGCCCGGCAATAAATAGAGCCGGGCCCTCGATTTATTAATTGACCGTCAGCGTCACGGGCAATGAGTGAAAATGTTGGCCCGCGATGCCGTTCACGAATACAGTAAACGTCCCCTTCGGCGTTGCCGCCCCGCCATTGTTGTTGTGCATCCCGCTTCCACCACAACCGCTGGCGGCCAGCAGCGTGGACACGGCGATGAGCAGCCCCAGCCCGCCAAGAAGTTTGGTCCCGCGGAACTGGACCAACTTTCGCCGAACCCTCCCCGGCATTGCCACCACCACGCCGAACAGCCCAAATCCCACCAGCGATATGGAAGAAAGAATCGTGCCCATGCCCATGCCGGTGCCCGAGCCCATCCCGCCGCCGGATCCCCACCCTGACCCGCTTCCGCTGCCCGACCCCATGCTCACACCGGCAGCTGCGGAACCGCTCTGCGTATGAACCATCACCGTCACAGTTGTCCCCGGGTTCGCCGATGAATTTGAAAACGTGCAAGAAGAATTAGCCGGCAATTGAGAACAAGATAGACTCACCATGGAATTGAATCCCGCAAAATTTCCGACCGCCACCATGTACGACGCCGCGTTCCCCGCCGTCACCGTCGCGGACGACATCCCTTGCGGAGTCAAATCGAAGTCCGCGCTCGCTTGCACCGGTGAAGCTTCCAGCGTCGCAAACAACCCTCCGCCCTCGTCGGCCAGACCGGCGTCAATGAATAGCGTGTTGGCATTGGCGTCCGCCCCGGTCGAAAAGATCATGTCCCATAGCGAAAGGTTGCGGATCAATTGCCCGTTGGTGTCCTGCAGCTGCCCCATGGCTTGCCCGGTGCCGAAGTTGTACGCGCCGATCAACCCGTCGCCGAAATTGCCCACCAGCAGCGCCCCGCCGAATGCCCCGAACGATGCCGGAGCCATCACCGCGCCCCACGGCGCATTCAGCGCTCCGTTGGAAATCAAATGATTCGCCGTCAGCAAATTCCCGTTCATATCGAACTTGTCCACGAATCCGTTCCCCAGCGCATGCACGGGATCGTGCTTCGCGGCGTCCTGCAACGCGTAGGTGATAATCACGTCGTTGTTCACCACGTGGATTCCAAACGGCGCGTACCCTGCCGGAAGGTTCGGGTCCGAAAAACTTCCCGGCCCGGGAAAATTCCCGGAGGCGAAATTCTTGTCGAAAATGTCCACCTTGCCCGACCGGAAATTGGATGCCAGCAGAAAATTGTTCCCCGCAGTGTTGGTGACCAACGCCAGGCCCTTGTACACCGCGCCCGTCCCGTTCGCCGAGTTGTCCACCGCCAGGATCGCCGCGGATCCCGTCCCGTTCCATCCGGAAATCGTTCCATCCTCGGTGGAGAAAATGAAGAAGCTCGGCCCGGTCATTCCCTGCGCCGTCACCTGAAAATCATTGGTGCCGTTGGCCACTATTCCCGTTGGTGTGGACGAGGCGCTGCTCCCCTTCGGTGGCGGCACGGTAAACAGACCGAAGCCCGTCCCGGTGTTGTCATACAGCGTCGAGACGCCCGCATTGTTATCCGATATCCAGAATGGATTCCCGGGAAAGAACGCGATGCCCCATGGATTGATCAGGTTTTGATCCGTGTGCGCCGCCAGTCCATTCATGTTCGATACCAGGTTGGTTTGCTTGTAGCTGTTCACCTGCCCGCGCGCAGATGTAGACGACAAAATGAAAAGACAACAGAGCCCCGCTACGAATGCCATCAACTTGCGATCCATGCTCACTTGCTCCTCTCTGAATTTTGTCTGCACTTGAACTAATTCCAGAGCGCCACGCACGCTCTAGCCGCGCCGCACCGCCGGCGTTCAGGTCGCTTCCGCAAGAGTCTCTGCCGCGCCATTTGTATGACCGTTTCCGCGGAGTGGATATTCCGCAGCAAATGATGGGTGCCGGTTTGCCCGGCTTACTCACTGATTGCTGCGATGCTGCCGCGGGGCCAGCAAGAAATGAAGATCAGCACAACTCTTTCTAAAGCTTCAACTCACTCGAAGGGGAGGACTTACGAGGAAAAATCAAGCGCCATTTCAGCGCCCCAATTACATTGGGCTTCAGAGTCCTTCTTAAGACTCAAGAATCTTTGTGGGTCGCGGTTTCAACCGCAACATAAACGAACCAAAATCAAACCGGCTTTAGCCGCTGAAGCTCCTCCTTTGTAGTTCTCACGCAGCCTCTCCAGCCCTGAGGAGCTTGCTTCCGCACTCCGCCGGGTTCCCGCGGTGCCGCTAATTGCTCGCAGAGGTCCCCGCCTTCAGCACCAGCACCACAATGCGCCCGTCCGAATGAAACGATCCGCCGGTAGCCGTCTTCGCCTCGGTCAGCGCATCCGCCGGCGTCACATGGTTGCGCTGCACCACCAGGCCGGTGCTGGAGAGCGTGTTGTTCACATACTCGCGCTCGCCGTCAATCGCCGGATCAATCTTGTGCGTCACGCCGTTGTTGCGCTGATCGCGCTCAAATCCGATGTCGTGAGTCGCGGCGATGCACCACAGCGGCCGCCCGTTCACCTGGTACGGCGATTTCCACGCGCGCAAATGATTCCGCGACATGGCCACGCGCACCGGCTCGGCGTGCGCGAACCCGTAATCCTGCTGCCGCTTGAACAGGTACAGCGTGCTCATCGGCATGGTCAAGTAATCTTTTTTCTCCAGCGAATCGAAAATCGCCGTCACCACCGTGCTCTGCACGCCCACGTCCACCTTCACCCAGCCTGCCGCCGCGAACGCCTGCACCAATTCATCCTCCGTGCCCACAATGAGCACGTTGACCATGTCTCCGGGCTTCCCGTCGGGATCGCTGATCCGACGCGGAATTTTTTCCAGCAAAGCGAACTCGATCCCCGCGACGGGCGCATCCGCCGGGCCGCCGGCCGCCGCCGCCGCGGAGGACAATCCCGCGTCCAGCACCTCAATCTTCACGTGGAATTTTCCGGTGGCGCCCCCGGCGTCCTTCATGCTCTGGTTGATGCCCAGGTAAAGCCGCCCGGTAATTGGCGCCGTGTATACCTTGCTCGCGCCTACTAAAAACGTCTGCCCGCCCGCATCAACCGCGCCCAGCCGCCCGATCAACGCGCCGTGGCCCGCTTCCGTCACCGCGTATTGGTGGATCAAGTCTTCGTACGCGCGCTCCAGTCCGTCGGGTTCGAACGATTTTCCCTTGGGGTGCTTTTTGTCCGGCGGATATTTCATCGTCCCTGTGGCCGTCAGCCGGATTTTCTCGCCCTCGCGCAAGTCCACGCCCGCATCCACCCACTGCTTCGTCGCCGCAATATCCAGCTCCGTAGGTGCCCTCGCAGAGGTTGCCGTGGCCGAAGCGGTCGTTGTAGCAGAAGCCGCCGCGCCCGATTGCTGCCCCCGGCTGTGTGGTGCCGGTCCAAGTGAGAAAAATGAGGACGCCAGCAGAATTAGCGTCGTGTCCAGTAGTGGTTTCATCGCCGCGCCTTTGCCCCCAATGTCGCCGCGCAGGGTAATCCCACCCGCGCCGCTTTGCTGTGTGAAGCAATGCAGCATAGCTCCGCATGTAGCTCCATGCAACCCGACAAGCACAGCCCCGATGGCCACTCCGGGTGCAAGCGCGATGTTGACACCCTGTGGACTGGCGGTTAAATTCAACACCTCCGTTACGGCACAACTCAATCCAGAGGTATGCCTCATGAAACAAAAACACTGCGTGGTGATTGGAGCTGGCCTGGCCGGCCTAGCGGCAGCCTATGAGCTGACGCTGCGGCATTGGAAAGTGACCGTGCTCGAAGCCGGCGACCGCCTCGGCGGGCGGGTACTCTCGCACAGGTTTCACCAGGCTCCCCACCTGGTGTGTGAGCTGGGGGGCGAATGGATTGGCCAGGATCACCACGAAATGCGCCGGCTTTGCTGCGCCTTCGACCTGGAGTTGATGGACCATCGGTTTTGCAACTCATTCATGGAGAAAGGGCACCCGCAGAAAAGGCGTCAAAAAAAGATTAGCGGGGTCTATGGTCCCGGAGAGTGGTGCATGTCAGGTGAGGCGAGAAGAATCTTCGATAAGTTCACCGCCGAGTATCCGAAAATGCGCAAAAGACAGTTGGAACTCCTCGACAAGCGGGACTGGTGGACGGAATTGCAGCTCCGGGGATTTTCACGAGATGACCTCCTGCGGCGCGACTTGATGGACAGCACTGATTTCGGCGAATCGATCCGGCAGACATCGGCGTACGTAGCCGCGGGGGAGTACATCAGCGCAGATGGGTCGGGCTCGAATGCCACCGATGAAATGGACTCCAAGATTGTGGGAGGAAATAGCAACCTTGTGCATAAGCTGAAGCACGCCGTGGGCAAGGCGAATATAGGAACAAAGTTCGAAGTGAACCGGATCACCCAAAGCAGAAGCCGCGTCACGGTACATGGAAAAGGGAAGGGATGGGTGGATGCTGACGCCTGCATCTGCACGGTGCCGGCGCACTTCCTCAGAAAGATCGTCTGGGACCCGGAACCGAAAACTCATCTGGAAGCCTCCAAGGAATTGCAGTACGCCAGGATTACCAAGACGGTGGTACTCTGCGCCAAAAGGTTCTGGAAAATGCCGCATGCCGCCAAAGGGGGCTTTGCGGTGTTCACCGATCTGGCTTCCGACTTTTGCTTCGACAGCACCTACCTCCAGCCGGGCAAGATGGGCATACTTTGCAGTTACGCCATCGGGGAAAAAGCGGACGATATTGATGGCGCGAATGAAACTGAACTGGGCGATTGGATCGCCCGCGACGTGGCCGCCGCCTACGGGAAAAAGGTGAATCCCATCGCCGCCAAGCGGCAGTCGTGGAGCCAAGACCTGTTCACCGGAGGGGCCTACGCGTTCTACCGCCCGGGACAGTGGTTTAATGTCCGCGAAAAGCTGGCGCGAACTTACCACCGCGTCCACTTCGCCGGGGAACATTTGTCGGACGACTGGCAGGGCTTCATGGAAGGCGCCGTCCAAACGGGAAGAGCTGCCGCTGAAGCCGTCGCCTGATTCTGGGTGCACAGGCACCTGCCCCAGGTGGCACAGGCACTCCTGCCTGTGTTCTTCCGCTCACGCACTCCGGTCCCCGCCCGGCATGCCGTCGTACCTCTCTCCAATTTTGATACCACGGTACTATTGACCTCAGCACTTTGCGGTGCCATGTTAGTCGCGGGGAATTCTCCGATGGCAGGTGTCAACCGCTCCGAGCGTGGCAAATTTCACACACCCAGCTCCCCCGCGCCAAGATTCCTCCCCTGCAAGCTCCAGCGGAATCGTGGCGGCAAGTTACCCGTCACGAATCACAACTCACAAATCACGCACTTTCTAATCGCAACACCCTGGAAACCGGAATCGCCGTAACCCCCACAAAACAAACGACGGTGGTACTTTCTAATCGCAACAAAAAGACCCCCCCGGGGGGGTGGCGAACTGGTTACGGCAGCCCGGACCGACCGAACAAAATCCGCCGCGAAGTCCTGTTGCCCCAGGGTGTCTGATGGAAGAGAACTGCCTGAACTACCGGGGACGCCGACGCCGTTTGCTCGACCGGCTCTCGAGCTGCACCGGCGCTGCGGCTGCGGCGCGCAGGAGCTGCAGGAACGCCAGGGCGTCGCGTGAGAGCGGGCGGTGCCGCGGATGAATCACGTCCAGGTTGCGCTCCACGTGCTCGGCGTTCGAGATTTCGATAGCCACCAGCTTGCCCTGGCCCAGTTCCTGACTAATCGCGATTTGCGGCAGGAAGCTGAGCCCCAGCTTGCGCTCCACCATGCGTTTGGCGGCCTCGATGGTATCCACTTCCAGCACCACATTCGGCAGCAGCCCGGCGCGACGGAACAGGCCCTGGCTGAGCGTCCAATCGCTCGAGCCGCGATCGTAGAAAATCAGCGGCCACTCCTCCACCTGCTCCAGGCGCACACGCCGCTCTTGAGCTGCGGGGTGCGAGGGGTGCCCCACCAGGATCAGCGGGTCATCGCGCAGCGTCATGGTCTCGACTTCGGGGTGGTGCAGGGAACGGGCTACCCCGATATCCGACTCGCCGTCCAGCACCATTTTCAGCACCTGCGCCGAGGTGCCCGAGCGCAGGCTGACCATCACTTTGGGATTTTCCGCCTGGTAGTCCTGCATCACGTCGGGGAGGAAGTAGGTGCAAACGGAAAGGGCCGCGGCGATGTTCAGGGCGCCGCGCGCCGAAGGCTGCAGTTCGTGCACCGCCTGCCGCGCCAGGGCCACATTGCGGAGCAATTGTTCGGCATGGGGGCGCAGCGCCTTGCCGGCAGAGGAAAGCGTCAGATGCGCATGCGCGCGGGTGAACAGCTTGGCGCCCAGGGAGTCCTCCAGCGCACGGATGCGCGCGCTGACCGCCGGCTGGCTGACGTTGAGGGCCGCGGCGGCGCGGTGAAATCCGCCGTAAGTGACCACGGCAAGGAAGGTTTCGAGCTGGTCGATTTCCAAGGGCGGCCTCCCACCGAAGGACCGGTAATGGGAGAACTGTACCAGGACCGATAACATTTGTCTATCAAGATGATAAGGACAATCAGTTTGACTGATAACCCAGAAGGCATCACACTGTGCGAGTCATCAGTCACACGTGGCCCGGCAACAGGCCCAGCTCAGGAGGAGACAGCCATGGAAGGTACCAGCAGCCGCTCATTCCCCCGCACGGCACTCGACAAGCCGGTAGAGATTGAAGCCGGTCAACAGAAATTGCGGCTGGAAAACCCCTCGAATAACCTGAGCGTCGGTGGTCTGTATGTGCGCCGCGCCGGACTACCGGTCGGCACCGCGGTCCGCGTTCGCATTCCCGTCAACAGCCATTTTTTTGAAGCCGAAGGCCAGATCCGCAATGCCGAGCCGAACGAAAAGGGCGTCGGCATCGGGTTCAAGCCCATGTCGCCGGTCAACCGGCAGGCGCTCGACGATTTGATCGAGGAACTCACGCTGCGCGGACTTCCGGCAGCCTAGGCAAGCGGTCATCTCAGATTCCTCCGTTTGATTTTTTCCCGGATGGAGCAGCGCGGGGAGAAGTGTGTTTGCACTAATTTTTTTGCGGAAGATTCAACAGGAGTTGAAGCGATGAAGAGCGGCAACGGCAACGCGAACGGCAATGGAGACGGAAACGGGCAGGGCCATTACATGGCCCTCGATATGGAATGGCGCGCCAATCCGCGCTGGGCGGGAATCACTCGTCCGTATAGCGCGAAGGACGTAGAGCAGTTGCGCGGTTCCGTGCACATCGAGCACACGCTCGCGCGCCTCGGCGCCGAGCAGCTCTGGAATCTGCTGCACACGGAAGATTCTGTGCGCGCTCTTGGCGCTGTCACCGGCAATCAAGCCGTTCAGCAAGTGAAGGCCGGATTGCAGGCGATTTACGTCAGCGGCTGGCAAGTCGCCGCCGATGCCAACAACGCCGGAGAAACTTATCCGGATCAAAGTTTGTATCCCGCCGACAGCGTTCCAACATTCTGCCACCGCATCAACAACGCGCTGGCACGCGCGGATCAGATTCATCACGCCGACGGCGACGACAGCACCTATTGGTTTGCGCCATTGGTGGCCGACGCTGAAGCAGGCTTCGGCGGCAACCTGAACGCGTTTGAGTTGATGAAGGGCATGATCGAAGCAGGCGCGGCCTGCGTGCACTTTGAGGATCAGCTATCGTCCGCCAAGAAGTGCGGACATCTTGGCGGCAAAGTGTTGGTGCCGACGGTCGAAGCCATTCAGAAGCTCGTGGCTGCGCGATTGGCCGCGGATGTGATGGGCGTGCCCACGTTGATCATGGCGCGCACCGATGCCGACAGCGCCACGCTGATCACCAGCGACGTGGATCCGCGCGACCGCGCGTTCATGACCGGCGAGCGCACTTCCGAAGGATTCTTCCGCTTTCGTGCCGGACTCGAAGCTGCCATTGCGCGCGGACTCGCCTACGCTCCGTACGCGGACATGATCTGGTGCGAGACTTCGAAGCCGGACCTCGAAGAGGCGCGCCATTTCGCCGAAGGCATCCATGCTCGCTATCCCGGCAAGATGCTGGCGTACAACTGTTCGCCCTCGTTCAACTGGAAGAAGAACCTGGACGACTCGACCATCGCGCGGTTCCAGACCGAACTTGCGGCCATGGGTTACAAGTTCCAGTTCATCACCCTCGCCGGCTTCCACTCGCTGAACCTGACCATGTTTGATCTCGCCCGCGATTACAAGAGCAAGGGCATGACCGCGTATTGCCGCTTGCAGGAGGAAGAATTCCGGCAGGAGCGGCAGTACGGTTACGAAGCAGCGAAGCATCAGAAGTTCGTCGGCACCGGTTATTTCGACACCGTGCAGCAAGCCATTGCGGGTGGAACTGCTTCGACAACGGCGCTGGCAGGTTCCACAGAGGCACAGCAATTTGGCGCTGAGAAGTTGCCGGCGCCGGCCACGACTCCTTTGGAGCGCAACAATCGCTCCGTCGCGGCAGACTGACGAGAAGAAGCTCAAGACTAAGACTTGCGATGCAAGTGTTCAGCCGGCGTGAGCCGGTTGGAAAGCCGGGGACAATGATTCCCCGGCTTTTCTATTTGTGGCGGAACTAGGAAGTTGCCGCGGGCGAAGGTGACTCAGGTTTCCAACCCGATTGCAATCGCCGGACAAGAACATAGAGCACGGGAATGAAGATAAGGTTTAGAAACGTGGAAGCGATCATGCCTCCGAATACGGTTGTGCCCACGGAACGGCGGCTGATGCGGCCCGCGCCCTGCGCCAGGACCAGCGGCAACACTCCCAAGATGAAGGCTAGCGAAGTCATCAGAATGGGCCGCAACCGGATCAGCGCGGCTTCGATGGCCGCATCGAGGATGGAGTGGCCTTTCTCGCGCAACTGCTCGGCGAATTCCACGATTAGAATGGCGTTCTTGCTGGAGAGTCCGATCAGCATCACCAGCCCAATCTGGCAGTACACGTCGTTTTCCTGCCCTCGCAACCATTGAGCGCCGACCGCGCCAAGCAAAGCCATCGGGACGGCAAGCAGGATAATGAAGGGAAGAGTGAAACTCTCGTACTGCGCCGCGAGCGTCAGGTACACGACCAGCATTCCCAGGCCGAAGAGAAGAATCGTCTGGCTGCCGGACTGAAGCTCTTCCAGAGAAAGGCCCGTCCACTCGTAAGCAAATCCGGGAGGCAGCGACTTCTTCGCGAGCGCGTCCATGGCGGCGATTCCGTCGCCGGAACTGTGTCCCTGCGCCGCCGAACCGTCTATTTCAGCCGAGCGGAACAGGTTGTAGTGGCTGATCACCTGCGGCGCCGCGGTCTGTTGCACGCTCACCAGGTTTTCGAGCGGAATCATCATTCCGGGATTTGAGCGCACGTAGTATTCGCGGATATCGCGGGGCTGCGACCGGAACTGCTTGTCCGACTGCACATAGACGCGGTAGGAACGGTTGTTGAAGTCGAAATCATTCACATACACGGAGCCCATGTACACCTGCAGCGCGTCGGTGATCTGGCTCAAGGGCACTTGCAGTCCCTTGGCCTTCTCGCGATCGAATGTCACTACATATTGAGGATCGTTCGCGCTGAAGCTGGTGAACAGCCCGCTCAGCGCCGGGTTGCTGTTGCCCTGCTGCACCATTTTCTCGGTCACGCTGGCGAGCGCCTGCAAGGGATGACCGCCTTGATCCTCAAGAACGAATTGGAATCCACCGAATGCGCCCAGGCCATCAACGGCTGGCGGCGCAAAGGGAACCACATTGGCGCCGGAGATGGCAGCGAAAGGTCCGCGGAGACGGTTGATGACATTGTCCGCGGAGTGTTCTTCACCCGGCCGCTGGGAGTAGTCCTTGAGCGAAACGAAAATCAGCGCGCGATTGGGAGCACCGCCGCCAAAACTGAATCCCGCGATGGAAAAGGCGCTCTCAGCTTCGGGGATCTTGCTGATAGCCGCCTCGGCCTGCCCAAGAATGTTGGTGGTGTACTCCAGCGACCCGCCTTCGGGACCCTGGACGGCGACGATAAAATATCCGGCGTCTTCATTGGGGATGAAGCCCTTAGGGACATGTTGATACACCCAATAGGTGAGCCCCAGGCCGCCCGCGAAAAGGATTACGGAGATGGCCTCATGGCGGAGAATAAACCGGAGACGGCCGGCGTATGCATGAGCAAAGGATTTGACCCCGCGGTTGAATCCGGCGAACAGCCGGTTTTCCTTCATGTGGCCGTGACCGAGAAACATGGCGGACAGCGCAGGGGTAAGCGTTAGCGCATTGAATGCAGAAATGGAAACGGAAAAGGCGATGGTCAACGCGAACTGGCGGAACAGGATTCCGGTTGTGCCGGGGAAAAAAGCCACCGGAACAAAGACCGCCACCAGCACCAGGGACGTGGCCACCACGGCTCCGGCAACCTCCTTCATGGCCACAGATGCCGCATTGTGCGGCTCGGACAGACCTTCGGTGATGTGGCGTTGCACGTTTTCAATCACCACAATCGCGTCGTCAACCACCAATCCGGTAGCCAGCGTCAATCCGAACAGTGTGAGAGTATTGATCGAGAATCCCAGCAATTTCACGAACGCAAAGGTGCCAATCAGCGAAACGGGAATCGTGATGGCGGGAATAAATGTGCTGCGCCAATCCTGGAGGAACAGGAAAATGACCAGGATCACCAGGACGATGGCTTCGAGCAACGTGTGGATGACGTCCTTGATGGATTCGCCGACCACCGTCGTGCTGTCGAACGCGATGTGGTACTTGATGCCGGGAGGGAAGTGCTTCGACAGGCGTTCGAGTTCCGCCTTGGCCGCCTTGTCCACGGCCAAAGCATTCGCACCGGGCAATTGCGAAATACCGAAGCCGACGGCCTCGTGGCCGTCGAAGCGCAGGTTCGAGCTGTAGTCCTCTGCGCCCAATTCGGCGCGGCCGACATCTTTCACGCGCACCAGATTTCCGTCCGCGCCCGTTTTTAAAATAATATTTTCGAATTCTCGTGGTTCAACTAGTCGTCCGATAGCGCGCACGCTGATTTGAAACATCTGCCCTGAATTCGTGGGTGGCTGGCCCACCTGCCCGGCTGCCACTTGGACATTCTGCTCGCCAAGCGCGCTCAAAATATCGGAAGCGGTCAGGCCGCGGCTCGCCATGCGCACGGGATCAAGCCATAGCCGCATGGAATATTTTCGCTCGCCGAAAATCTCCACGTCGGCGACGCCGGGAATGCGCTTCAAGCTGTCCCGTATGTACAGGTCTACATAGTTGCTCATGAACAGGCTGTCGTATTGCCCATGGTCGGAATAAACGCCGGCGCCAAATATCCACCCGGCAGCCGATTTCGTGATGGTGATGCCGGTAGTTTTCACTTCATTCGGCAGGCGGCCGAGCGCGGCATTAACGCGGTTCTGCACATCCACGGCAGCCAAGTCCACGTCGCGAGTGATGTCAAAGGTGATGGTGATGTTGCTAGAGCCGTCGTTGCCGCTCGAAGAAGTCATATACTTCATTCCTTCGACGCCATTGATTTGCTGCTCGAGCGGTGTGGTGACGGAGGTTTCCACACTCTGTGCGTTCGCGCCGTTGTAAGACGCGCTGACAGTGACTTGAGGAGGAGCCAGCCGGGGGAATTGCGCTACAGGAAGAGTAGGAATGGCTACCGCGCCCGCAAGAATGATCAGCAGCGCGCAAACCGTGGCGAAAATGGGGCGCTCAATGAAAAAGTCGACAAACATTCTTCCCGGTTCCTCTTAAGCTGCCCCACTGCCAACGGAAATGTTCGAGCAGATCACGACGCTGGCGCGGCGGCTGCCTCCGCGGACGATTCGCTCACGCTCGCGCCATCCACCAGGTTTTGCGAGCCTTCCACTACCACTCGATCCCCATCTTTCAATCCATCCAGCACGACGTACTGGTTGCCCATCAGTTCGCCGAGCTTCACAATTTTTTGGTGGGCTACGATGGACTTTCCGCTGCCCTCCACCACGAAAACAAAAAATTGCCCATTGATGCGCGACACGGACAGCACCGGGACAACTGGCCCCTTATGCACGCCCCAGATAATTCGAGCTCGCGTAAATTGATAGGTCCGCAGGCTGTCGGAGCTATTGCGGATGGCAGCCTTGGCGAGAACCGATTGCGTCCCGGCGTCCACCTGCGGGGAGATGAAATCCAGATGACTCGAGGCCACCACGTTGCCGGCCGTATCAAGGAGCTGCACTTCCTGCCCCGTTTTCAGGTCCTTCGAACGCTCCACCGGAACGCTGATGTACAGCTCCAGGCTGCCAGGTTCGTCCACGGTTGTCAGCAGCGTGGTGACTGCGACGCGGTCGCCCACGCGCACAGGTATGTCGCCGACAATCCCGTCGGTAGGAGCTACGACACTGTAGTAATGCAGTTGAACTTGCTGCTCGCGGACCTGGTGTTCAAGGGAACGCAGCGTCTCCCGCGCCGTCTCCAGGTTGGTCCTGGCCTGGTCAAATTCCTGCTTGCTGATGACACCGGCATCGAACAGTTTTTGCGCGCGCTCCCATTGTAGCTGCGCGTATCGGACGTTGGACTCCTGTGCCCCCCGAGCCGCCTCCTGGCTGCTCACCGTGGCCTGTTGCTTCAGAGGGTCAATTTCCATCAATGGCGCGCCGGCACGGACGCGATCCCCCGACTTCACTAAGATGCGAATTACTTGACCTTCCACCTGGGGGTTCAGCGCGGTGGAGTGGCGTGATTTAAGCGTGGCTAGATAGTCCGAGGCATCTGAAATCGAAATGGGCTGAATCTTGGTTGTCTTGACCGCAACCGGGGGATCACCCTCATTGCCGGCCGCCTGTTTCTGGCTACACCCCGCCAGACCGGCGAGGGCAAGCAGCGCCAACAATGTGGTCCTATTACCACATGTCGCTGCAATCGACAGCCCACGGCCATGCGCGGTATTCCCCGGATAGATAGTGCTGGTCAATTCACGCGCTCCACTGCGGATTCTAGCCATTCTAAGGGATGTCGCACAGTGTTCCAAGTCCTTAAAACACTCAAATAATTCTCGCCGAATTCCAACGCGCACTCGCCAGTTTGACGCGTAAGTCGCTGAAAAGTCGCGGTCAGGCTGTCAGAGCTAATCCTGCGTCTTCAATTGACCGATTACTCCCATTAGAGCCGCCGCATGCCGCAATTTGGTGACCCCGAATTCTTTAGAAACGTGCTGGAAAGCTTGCAGACCGCCGTCTATCTGGTTGACCGCGAGCAGAAAATCATATTCTGGAATGACGGGGCGGAGCAAGGAGCCGGAAGACCCAAACCCTGCAAGGAAGGGCACGAAAGCGCGAAGCCCGCCAAGCATTAGCGGCATGTAAACCGGGGCATCATCAAATCCACGCCAGCATACCCACCTTGTCATCCCTAGTTCTGTGAGTTAGAGTAGCCGCCTTCCGAACGGGGGCGCACAACTCATGACCGTAGGTGGCCAGGAAAAGCTGAAGATACTGATTCGCCGTGCCACCATTCAGAAACGCGTGCGCGAAGTGGCCCACCAGATCACCAAGGATTTCAAAGGCAAGCGCGTGCACCTGATCGGCGTTTTGAAAGGCGCCTGTATTTTCCTCTCCGACCTCGTGCGCGAAATTAGCCTGGACACTTCCATCGATTTCATTGCCGTTTCCAGCTACGGCAAAAACAAAGAATCCTCCGGCCAGGTCCGCGTGCTCAAGGATCTGGACAGCAGCATCGAGGGCCTGAACGTCATTCTGGTCGAAGACATCCTCGACACCGGATTGACGCTCACCTACTTGATCCGCGTGCTGCAACAGCGCAGGCCAGGCGTCCTGCGCATTGCCGCGCTCCTCGATAAGCCATCGCGCCGCTTGAAGCCCGTCAAAGCCGACTATGTCGGCTTCACCATTCCCAACGAATTCGTGGTCGGCTATGGGCTCGACTACGCCGAACGCTTTCGCAACCTGAAAGACGTCTGCATCCTCAGCCTGCCCCCGGCATAAACGTGGCGCGAAGTCTCCTCACTGCACGGGACCTTGAAGGCATCGCCCGAGGCGGGGAAGTCGTCGTCTCTCGCGGAACCATCATCACGGAATTGGCGCGCGAGGATGCCGAGCAGCGCGGAATCTCAATCCGAGTGGAAGAATCGAAAGCCGCATCCGCGGACGCGCGCGACCCCACTGGTTCCCGTGTCGTGGCCATCGGCGCCGATCACGGTGGCTTCGACTTGAAGGAAGCGTTGAAGGGATATCTCGTCCAGTGGGGGTACAAGGTGTTGGACGTCGGCACATTCAACCGCGATGCGGTGGATTATCCCGACCTGGCCGAGGGCGTGGCCAACGCCGTCGCGCGCGGCGAGGCGTGGCGCGGCATTGTGATCGACACGGCCGGAATCGGCTCCTCCATCGCCGCCAACAAGGTCCCGGGAGCCCGCGCCGCGCTGTGCTATGATAGAGCCACCGCACGCAACAGCCGCGAGCACAACGACGCGAACATTCTTTCTCTCGGCGCGCGTCTGATTCCCCCGGAAGTTGCGCGTGAGATAGTGGCCATGTGGCTGGAAACGCCCTTCGCGGGCGGCCGTCATCAGCGGCGCGTGGATAAAATCCACGCCATCGAAGAGCGTCACCGGAAAGCTTGAGCCGCAGCTAAATAGCGGCCGCGTCGCCATGCATGACACCGACGGAGCGCCCCAGGTGGATCAGCAGCAACTCGAACAAGTCATCCAGGCCATCACCGAAGAAATCCGCGGCTATCTCGGCAACGACAAATGCGCCAATCTCTGCGGCCTCGAAATAGACGAACTGGTTTGCCCGGGATGCAACGAGTGGTGTGCCGAGAAGTGCGCCAAGAAAACGCGCAAAGTGGTGGAAGCCGGTGCGGCGCGCATCTCCGCGGGCGCGGAAGTCGGGCCCATCGAAGCGGACATTGCACGGCTGATTGACCACACCCTGTTGAAGCCCGACGCCAGCCGCGACGATATTCGCAAAATATGCCTGGAAGCTTTGAAATACGGTTTTGCCTCTGTGTGCGTCAATCCCTGGAATGTCTCGCTCGCGGCGGAACTTCTGCGCGGCAGCGAAGTGCGCGTCTGCACCGTCGTCGGTTTTCCGCTGGGTGCCACGTTGCCGCAGGTGAAAATGTTTGAGGCCGAAGAGGCTATCAAGCTGGGCGCGCAGGAAATCGACATGGTTATTAACGTCGGCGCGCTGAAATCGCGGCAGGATGACGCCGTGGAAGCCGACATCCGTGGTGTTGCCCAAGCCAGCCATCGCGGAGGGGCGATCTGCAAGGTAATTCTGGAAACGGGGCTGCTGACCACCGAAGAAAAAGTGCGCGGCTCCCTGGCGGCCAAAAATGCCGGCGCGGATTTTGTGAAGACCTCAACAGGTTTCGGCGCCGGTGGCGCCACCGCGGAAGACGTCCGGTTGATGCGCGCGGTCGTTGGCGGCGAGCTGGGTGTGAAGGCATCGGGCGGTGTGCGCAGTTACGAAGACTTGCAAAAGATGGTGGAAGCCGGCGCAACGCGCATAGGCGCCAGCGCCAGCGTCAAGATTTTGGAGCAGGCGCGCGCAGGCGCGGCGCCTGAAATGGCCGTGACAGCAGCCCCAAGCGGAAATTATTAGTTTTCTCAAATTCCCATCCACCTCCGGCCGGAGAGCGCTTCAGCCCCTGCTATAATGGATTGAGCGCGCGTTCGAGTATGCACTGATGCCGGCTTTTCAGGACGCGCGACATCATGACCCACCGCCGGGCGGGCGGAGAACTCAAGGGCAAATGGATTCGGCCGAACTCAATTCGAAGCTGGAAATTCCTGCGGAGACGCTGGCGATCCTCGCGGAAATCAGCCAGGAGATCAACGCTTCGCTCGACCTCGATGAAGTTCTGGCCAATGTCGCCGCGCAAATCAAGCGGCTGATTGATTACGAAATCTTCGCCGTAGCCCTCCCTGAAGAAGGCACAAGCCAAATGTATTTCCGGTTTGCCATCGGCCATCGCCCCGAAGTGGTTGAACACTGGCGCATCCCCATCGGCGAGGGCATCATCGGGACGGCAGCGGCCACAGGGCAGCCCATCCGCGTCCCTGACGTTCACAAGGACCGCCGTTACCTGAATGCGCTCGACACCGTGCAATCGGAACTCGCGGTTCCACTGGTGGTGCGCGGGCGTGTGATCGGCGTGTTGGATATTGAAAGCAGCCAGCCGGACTATTTCACTCCCGATCAGCAGAGTATTTTAATGCTGATTGCCGGCCGCATCGGCACGGCGGTTGAGAATGCCCGCCTGTTTCAACACGAAAGAAACCAGGCCGAAACGCTGCTGCTGCTGAATGAAGTTGTACGCGAGGCCAACTCAACGTTGGAAGTGCAGGAAGTCCTGCGGCGCGCCGCCGAGCTCACCAAGCGGCTGATTGATTACCAGATTTTTTCCATTCTGCTGTACGACGAAACAGATAAAGTGTTCCGCCACCGCGTGACGGTGAAATTCGGCCAGCGCACCCACGAGAAATTTGCCGTCCCGGCGCACGAAGGAATTGTCGGAGCCGCCGCGTCCCTGCGCCGCCCTGTGGTTGTCCCCGACGTGACTCTCGACCCGCGCTATTTGATGGTCAATTCCGAGACCCGCTCGGAGCTTGCCGTGCCCATGCTCTATCAGAATCGGGTCATCGGGGTGATGGACCTGGAAAGTCCGCAGTTGAATTACTTCACGCCCGACCATGTGCAGGCGCTCTCCATTTTGGCCGCCCATCTGGCGGTTTCCATTGAAAACGCCCGCCTATATGAACGCGTCGCGCGCGACGAAACGCGCATGGAACGCGACCTGAACGCTGCTCGACGCATCCAGGGCGCGCTTCTGCCACATCTGCCGGTCCCGGAATATGGGCTCGATATCGCCGCGCGCGTCGTGTCGTCACGCGAATTAAGCGGCGACCTGTACGACTTTCTCCGCTACGGGCCCCAGGAATTGGCCATCGCCGTCGGCGACGTAAGCGGGAAGGGAAGCGCGGCGGCTCTCTATGGCGCCGTGGGGATTGGCACGCTGCGCAGCCTAGCGTCGCAAAAACATCGTCCTTCGGAAATGCTTCGCGCCATGAATGCATTGCTCAGTGATCGCGCCATCGAAGGCCGTTTCATGACACTTTGCTTCGCCACCTGGCACCGCGGCCGCCGCAAGCTGCGCGTGGCCAACGCCGGACAGGAGCAGCCTTTCCTGTTTCACGGCGGGCGCTGCGAAAAAATTCGGCTGGTAGGGTTCCCGCTGGGAATTTTTGAAGATGCCACCTACGATCAGAGAAGCTTTATTCTGGACCCGGGCGACATCGTGGTGTTTCATTCCGACGGAATCGGAGACACCATGAATTCTGACAAGGAATTTTTCGGCCATGACCGCGTTTGCCGGCTCATCGCTCAGCACCACGACCTTTCCGCCAACGAAATTGCCGACAAAATCCTGGAAGAAGTGGACCGGTTCTCAAACGGAGCTCATCCCGGCGATGACCGCACTCTGGTGGTTTTGAAAGTAAAATGACGATCCGTTGAAGATTACTTCCGGCTAGCGTTCTCCCCACCGAAGTTTGTTGCGAAGAATCTCAAAGTACGTTTTGCGGGGAGGCTGCACCAACAGTACTTTTGTAGGCGACTTCCGAATCGTTATCCGGTCCGTAGGCTCCAGCTTCAGCCCGATTTGCCCGTCCAAGGTAAGGTACACGGGACCTTCCGCCGCGGAAAAATCGATATCCACGCGCGAAGTATCCGGTATCACCAGTGGCCGGTTCGTTAGCATGTGCGGGCAAATCGGTGTGATCACAAAGGCGTCGAGTCCGGGATGAATGATCGGCCCGCCCGCGGCTAGCGAGTACGCTGTCGACCCGGTCGGCGTCGCCACAATTAGTCCATCCGCGCGGTAGCGGCCCACGTGCGTCCCGTCCACATCCACGTCGAAATCCAGCATGCGGGCAAGCGCCCCTTTATTTGCCACCGCGTCGTTGAGCGCCGTGTGCTTTTCCCTAATCACTCCGCCGCTGCTGATTTCCGCCTGGAGCAGCATACGCTCGCCGGTGCGATGCTTGCCCTCCAGCACCTGCTCGAGCATGGGGTAGAGTTCTTCAAGTGTGACGCTTGTCAGGAACCCCAGCCCGCCCAGGTTGACGGCAAGAACGGGAACTCGGTGCGGCCCCAGGGCGCGCGCCGCCGAAAGCAGCGTTCCATCGCCGCCCAGCACCACCATCAATTCAACGGATTCGCCGAGAGAGGTCCGTGGCACCGCGCGCGCCTTGCCATCAATGCACGCGGCGGTCTCCTCGTCCACCAGCACTTCAATCTTTCTGGCGCGCAGCCATGAGATCAAGGCCGGGACCACGGCGCACACCGTTTCTTTGATGGGTTTGGAGATGATGCCAGCGGTGCGAATCATTCTTTTGGTCGCAGAATTTTACTCTACCCGTGCCGCCGGGCGTGGAGAAAAAACTCCTGATTGCCCTCCGCACCTTGCACCCAGCTGGGCCTCACGCCGGAGACCTCCAGCCCCGCTTCCTTCGCGGCGTGGACCACGCTGTCCACAGCTTTTTGATGCAGCGCCGCGTCACGCACAATTCCACCCTTGCCGATCTCACGTTTTTCCAGCTCAAACTGCGGCTTGATCAGAATCAGAAAATCGGCATGCGGCGTGGCGAGCGGCACCACCGCGGGTAGGACTTTTGCCACGGAAATAAACGACACGTCCACGGTCACCAGGTCGGCCGGCTCCGGGAGGTCCTCGGCGCGAAGATACCGGGCGTTGGCTTCAACCATCACGACGCGCGAATCTTGTCGCAATTTCCAATCGATTTGGTTCGTTGTCACGTCAACTGCGAAAACCTTCATCGCGCCATGCTGCAGCAGACAGTCCGTAAAACCGCCGGTGGAGCTACCGATGTCCAGGCAGATTTTCCCTTGCGAGGTAACGGAAAAATCTTCAAGCGCGCCTTCGAGCTTCATTCCCGCGCGGCTGGCGTACCGCGATCCCTCGCCAACGATTTCGATCTGCACATGCATTGCAACGGAGGTGCCGGGCTTTTCCGACTTCTGACCATTCACTCGAACCTGCCCGGCCAGGATCAGTGCCTGGGCTTTCTCGCGGGACGGTGCCAGGTTGCGCTCTACCATCAAGACGTCCAGGCGAGATTTGCCAGGCTTGGTTGCTTTCTTTTCAGAATGAACGGAAGGTTTTTCGTGCGCGGACTTCGATTTCATGACAGGGGAGTCAAGCGCAGCCGCGCTCACGAGCGGCGCGCGACAAGAAATTCACCGAGCTGCCGCAGCCGCGCGGCGCGCTCTCCGTAGCAATCTAGTTCTTTCAGCGCCTTCGTAGCCAGGTCCAAAGCAAATTCGCGTGATTGCACCAGGCCATACAGCGCCGGGTAGGTGGCCTTCCGCTGCGCCCGATCTTTTCCGGCCGTCTTGCCGAGCGAAGCGGAAGATTCCTCGACGTCCAGAATATCGTCCACTACCTGAAAGGCCCACCCGATGTGTTCGCCAAATCGGCGCAGCCGTTCGATGTCTTCGCTGGCGGCGCCGCCGGCAATGCCGCCGGTAACGATCGAAGCGCGAATCAGCGCCGCCGTTTTCGAGCGGTGGATGTATTCGAGCTCTGACGCGTTCACTTGTTTTTTTTCCGCTTCCAGGTCGGCCACCTGTCCGCCAATCATCCCGTTCACCGTGCCGGCCGCCGCGCCAACTTCCGCGATCACTCGCCCGCGACGTTCCTGGTCCGTAGGTGCAGCCGCAAGAGTCTGAAAGGCCAGCGTGAGTAGCGCATCGCCCGCCAGGATGGCCAGGGCTTCGCCGAATGCTTTGTGGCAAGTGGGCTTGCCGCGACGCAAATCGTCGTTGTCGAGCGCCGGCAGATCGTCGTGAATCAGCGAGTAGGTGTGAATGAATTCCAGCGCGCATCCCACGGACACAGCCGCCGCCGGATTCTGCGTGAACATACGCGCCGTTTCCAGGCACAGAATTGGCCGAATGCGTTTGCCGCCCGCAAACACGCTGTAGCGCATGGCGCGATGGATCGAAGTGGGGAGTGCGTCCTCGCGCGGCAGCAGGAGGTTCAGCGCCTCTTCGATTCCGGCATGGTCTTCGTCAAAAAATATGGGAGGATTCACGCGTTCCGTTTGCACTTTATTGCGCCCGGGAATCGGGTCAAAGTACCCAGCGGCAGCTAGGCGGAATCATCGTCCGTTTCGAACGGCTCCGCGGCAATTTTGCCGTCCGCTTTCTTCAAGAGAATTTCCACCCGGCCTTCCGCCTCTTCCAGCTGTTTCTGGCATTCGCGCGACAGCTTTACACCCTCTTCAAACAGCTTCATGGCTTCATCGAGCGAAAGATCGGCACTTTCCAGACGCTTCACAACTTCTTCCAGGCGCGTCAACGACTTCTCAAAATCACCCTTCTTCTGCGGTTCGGCTGCCTTGTTCGGTGCAGGACTCATCGCGCCTCAGATTGCTGACCCTATACTCATCAACTCGCACGGCGAAATTCGGAAGCCGGATGGACGCTGCATTCTAGCGCACGTAGCTGAAACTCAACAATGACCTTGTGCAGACCGCGTGAATTTTACCTCGACGCCGACAGGCTTGGCTGCCGTGCGCCAACCTAGGGATGCGGACCTAAATACCGGTAATGCCCGGTGACTTTCCAATGGAACAGGACATCCTCCAGCATCGGTCCTTGTCCGATGTTGTGCACCACCATGTACCGGCCGCCGTTCGCAGCTTTCCAGTTCGTCATGATGCCAATGTGCGGGACATTTCCGCCCAGGTCCCAGGTGACCAGGTCTCCGGGCGAGTAATCCTCCGCGCGAGATGAGTTCGCAAGCACTTCACCCTTGCGGCTGAAAAACACCATCAAGTTCGGAACGCGGCGGTGGTCAATATTCGTGTCCGTGTGCGTGGATGGCCTGCTCCACCGCTTCGGGTAGGCAGGCGAATTTTGCTCCATGTCCTCGTGCACTTCCTTCTGCAGGTCAATCCCCAGCACGCGATAGGAGCGGATCACCTCGTCGGTGCACACGCCGGTATCCGCGGGCACGTCTCCGCCGGGGTAGGGAATGCGGATGTAGGAGGGATCATAACGAATCGCGTGGTGCGTCCGTTCAAGCGCCGCTTCAGAAAGGCGCAGCAGAAAATCTTGGCGCGCGGAACTTTCCGCATTCGGCGATTGTGCGAATCCAACCGCGCCGGCGATGACAACGGTCGCGAGCGCTAGCAGGAAGACTGGCGATTGTGGAGCGCGTCGCACCACCACGATTCTAACGCTTATCGCTTCCCGCGGGCAGCAGCGACAACCGGTGCGCGCGCGCTTTCTCCGTGGCCGCCTCACTGAAGGGCGCGGAGATGGCGTGTCCTGCAAACCATTCGGGGAATTGGTCGCGGTAATACGGGCTCGCGTACTGGCCGGATTCGCCGGTGGTAATTTCCATCAGTGAGTTATCGAAGTCCGACAAGTCGGCCACGAATCTCATCGCCGGCCCGTGGCCCACGCCCATGGCCTTCACCGTATCCACCGTTCCTCCGCGATCGTAAGGACCGATGCTCAGCAGACGGTGCAGCAGCCCACTACGGCCAAGCGGATGCGTCATGTCGAGCGGATGCAGCCGCCCCCAATTCCATTTCGCGGGATCGCTCTCGCGCGTTTCCGCCGCAAGTTTCGCCACGGCGTCATCAGTGCTGGCCATCAGCAACGCGTCGTAATCGGCGAATTCATTCGGGAGCCACGCTGCCGGACGAGTGCGCAGAATGTTTTCGAGGAAAACTTTGTCGCGCCACCACACATTGTTGTAAATGCTTCTCGGCTCCCAGAGCTCGTATTTCGTGACATCGTCACCAAGGTAAGGCGCAAGCAGGTGATTGAACAGCGCGTGACGAGTGTATTCAAGGAGCGAAGTGTTCACGGACGCAGCCGTCGTACGCCCACCGTAACCGCCGAGGCTGGCTAGTAGACTCTTAGTCCGGCCATCCTTCGGGTGCTGCTTACCGGACGCAGCGACCAACTCGTGCGCGAGAAATTGATCCGGCAGGCTTACGATGTCATTTTGAATCTCGTTGCAATCCGACGGGCGCAGACCGCTGCGGCCTTCGAGCCGCTGGTAAAGCCGCGCCGTGCGAAATGGCCCGGCCCAGCGATCCGACAGATAGTATTTGTACCCAGGGCCAACCGTCCTCGCGTTCGCCGTGGCGATAATTCCGCCAGCCGGGTTCAGAACGCGCGGTAAATGTTCAAACGGTATGTAGCCCCTCCATTCGAATGCATCCGTGTCTCCCGCAACCGGCAGCAATCCGGTGCCGCTGGCGCGAATAGGAATGCGCGCCGGAATGGCGAAGCCGATGTTCCCGTCCACATCGGCGTAAATCGTATTTTGCCCCGGCCCGGCCACATGACGCGTGACATTCACGAATTCATCCCAGTTCTTTGCCTTTCCGAGCATCGGCACACCGAAATCGAGTCCACCCGGCTCGAGCGCGGTCCAACGCAAAGCGTAGGACCGCCCGCCCTCATTCGCCGTCTCCCGATGAACGATAGGCCCGTGGCGCGTCACCGTGACGTCGAGTGAAACGTCCGGCTCGCCGCGCACGTGAATTATTTCTTTGCTCGTGGTCGCTGGCACCCATCTGCCATTGACGCGATACAGCAGTGGATTCTCAGGGCTGAATTGTTCCACATACAGGTCCTGCACCTCGGCGTTGCTGTTGGTAAAGCCCCAGGCGATTCGGTCGTTGTGCCCGATGATCACCAGCGGCACGCCGGGCAGCGCAAAGCCGTCCGCATTCCATCCCGGTGCGGTCAGATGAATCAGGTACCAGATGTCCGGCACTCCGAGCACCAGGTGCGTGTCGTTGGCAAGCAGCGGCTTGCCCGACGCAGTGTGCTCGCCGCTGACGACGAAACTGTTGCTGCCGATGATCTCGGACGTTTCCGTTTCAAATTGCCAGAGAGAACTTTGTGCAGCATCCCACTCCCGCGCTCGGAAGGGCGGGGCGTTCCTACTCGCGCCAGTTTGCAGTCGTGCTTCAGCGTGAACAGGTGTTTTGGCAGGTGGAGCCGCCGCCGGCGCCGAGCCGCCTACAATGTAGTGATCAAGCGGCGAGTCGCTGACAAACAGGTCGCGCGCTTTTTCCACGCCAACCTTGTCCGTAATCCACTGGCGGTTGAGCTTCGATTTCCAGGTGGAAGTGAGCGTCTTGTACATGTACAAGCTGATCAGATAGGTGTCTGTCGCTGTCCAGGGAGCCGGCTTGTACCCGAGCACCGTGAATTCAATCGGCAGGCGTCCTCGCCGCTCTTCGATATAGCGGTTGACCCCGCGCGCGTACGCGTCGAGCAGCCCGCGAATTTCCGGATTCGAATCTGCCGCCGCACGCTCGGCGGCGACCCGCATGCCCAGGGTTCGGTTATCCTTGTCAAACTCCAGCGCAACGCGGCCGAAAATTTCAGCCAAGTCCCCGGCCGCGGCGCGCCGCAACAGGTCCATCTGCCACAATCGGTCCTGCGCCATCACGTAGCCTTGCGCCATCACCAGATCTTCCACAGACTTCGCGCGAATCCACGGGCGACCCCACTGGTCGCGGTCCACGATCACGCCTTCGCGCAGCCCGGGCACGGTGACCGCTCCATCGAGCATCGGCAGCGCCCGGTGCACCAGCCACCACGCCAGCAGCAGCGCTCCGCCCAATAGCAGCAAAATTGTTGCGAAAATGTTTCGGACGATTCGAGATGTACGCGTCATTGCATGTGCGTCAAAGCAGCGGCGGAGTGTAGCCCAGTCGCCAAGAGGCGCGCAACTTTGCTCGCCCGCCGGTTTATGAGAAAACTGGAGATACAAATTGTCCCAGTGATATAACCCGCTGGCGAGGCCCTCATGGGTTCGACAACTCTGGAAGTTGCTCCCGCAGCGCAAGCCTCACAGGCCGCCGCGCCCTCCCAAGCTGACTGCTGCATCGTCGGAGGCGGTCCGGCCGGCGCCGTACTGTCACTGCTGCTAGCCCGCCGTGGCCTGAAAGTCGTTCTTCTCGAAATGCACAAGGATTTCGATCGCGAATTCCGCGGCGATACCGTGCACCCTTCGACGCTTGAAATTCTCGATCAACTCGGCCTGATTGACCGCGTCCTTGCCTTGCGACACGCCAAGATCACCGGCCCGGTAATTCAAACGGCCAGCGGTCCATTCCAGCCCGTGGACCTGGGCCGACTGAACACGAAATATCCTTACATTCTGATGGTGCCGCAGAAAAACCTCCTTGAGATTCTGACCGCGGAAGCAAAGAAATTTCCCAATTTCCATCTGGTCATGGGCGCGAATGCCACCGACCTGGTCACAGAGGCAGGAGTCGTCCGCGGAGTGCGATACGCGAGCGACGACGGCAAGCACGAAGTTCGCGCCACACTCACACTCGCGGCGGATGGCCGCTTCTCTCGTCTCCGCCGCCTTGCCGGCATCGAACCTATCGCCACCTCGCCGCCCATGGACGTTCTGTGGTTCCGCCTTCCTCATCTTCCATCGGACCCCGAAGCATCGGGCGGCGCTTTCGGCGGAATCGGCAAGGGCCACATAGTGCTGGGTCTCGACCGCGCGGATCACTGGCAGGCGGGCTACGTGATCCTAAAAGGAAGCTATCAAGCCGTCCGTGCCGAGGGAATCGAAGGACTGCGCCGCCACATCGTCGAAATCATCCCTGAGCTTGCCGAGCACGTGAAGACTCTCACCGACTGGCAACAGGTTGCGCTTCTCTCGGTTGAGTCCAGCCGCTGCCCGGTGTGGTGCAAGCCGGGCCTTCTGCTGATCGGCGATGCCGCGCACGTAATGTCTCCCATCGGCGGCGTCGGCATCAACTACGCGATTCAGGACGCCGTGGTCGCCGCCAACCTGTTGACCAAGCCGCTGCTGGCAGGAAATGTGACCCTCGAAGATTTACAAGCCGTCCAGCACAAACGCGAGTGGCCCACGCGGCTGATTCAGTTCATTCAGACCCAGGCACAGAAGAGCCTCATCGCCAGTGCGCTGCAATCCGTGGGCATGCTGCGTGTCCCTCGAATTGTGCAGCTATTTTTCCGCATTCCAGTCTTGCGTGACCTGCTACCGCGCTTAGTGGCATTCGGGCTCTTTCACGTTCGCGTGGAGAACTGAGCGCGCCTGCACTCCGCCAGGCGCACCATGCGAGAGGGATTTCTCCTCTTGCGCGGCACAACTTGCTAAAATCTCGCCTGATGGTTGCCGATTGCGTCCTTCCATCGCCCGATTCACAGTTATGGCGGCTCATCCGCCTGTCGTCTGCGGAGGATTCGCCACCCTCCGATTCCGCAGACTCACCACGCCCCACGAAATCGATGAAACGTTCTCCGCTCGAACCGTGGCTCCTGTGACGGACACTCTGCCATGATCGCTGTGCGCCTGTTCGCCGTTCTGCTGCTCGTGGGCATGAATGCCTTCTTTGCCGCGGCAGAATTTTCCCTGATCGCCATCCGCTTGTCGCGTGTCCGGCAGCTCGTAGAGAAGGGCGATCCGCGCGCGAAAATTGTAGAAGCGCTATTGGCCGACCTTGGCCGCGTCGTCTCTGGCGTTCAGGTCGGTATCACCATCGCCAGCCTGTCCCTCGGATACTTCGGCGAAACCACGCTTTCCTCCATTTTCGCGCCGCTCGTCGCGGCCATACCGAGTCCTTGGGCGGCGCTTATCGCGCACTCAGCTGCATTGGTGCTGGCCTTCGGCTTGCTCACCGTTTTGCAAGTGATCCTCGGCGAACTCGTTCCTAAGAGCCTCAGCCTGGCGCGCGCCGAGCGCGTAGCGCTGCTCATCGCCCGCCCGTTCCATTGGTTCCTGGGATCATTTCGGTGGGCCATTGACCTGCTCGACAGCGTGGCGGAAAAAATGGTGCGCGCATTGGGCGTGGTTTCGCCCCACAGCCACACCTTGGTGCGCTCGACCGAAGAGCTGCAAGTGATGATTCAGCAGGCCCAGGATCGCGGGCTGCTTCCCGCCGCGGAAGTGAAATTCATCCAGAGCGCCATGGAACTCGGCCAGGTGCAAGTCCGCGAGGTGATGGTCCCGCGCCCGGACGTGCATGCCCTGCCGGCAAACTCCAGCCTCGAAGACGCCATGAAAATGTTTGCCACCACGCAGCGCTCTCGCATTCCAGTGTACGAAGGCACACTCGACCATATCCTCGGCTTCGTGCATATCAAAGACATGATCTGGATTCTGCTCGACCGCGCGCGCCGCGCCGAAGACCGGCTTCTTCTCCCGCAGTTTCAATTGCGCAGCCTTCTGCGCGACGTCCTGATTGTCCCGGAAACCAAGCCCGTCAGTGAACTGCTTCTCGAATTCCGCTCGCGCCGCACCGGGCTGGCCATGGTCGTGGACGAATTCGGAGTCATCCTCGGCCTCGCGACACTGGAAGACATCTTGGAGCAGATGGTCGGTGAGATTCACGACGAATTCGACGTGGTTGAACGGCCGCTCACTATGGCGGATGGCTCGCTGATTTTCGACGCGGCCTTGAATGTCCGCGATTTGCAGGCGCAATACAACATCCCGCTGCCCGACGATCCCTCCTACGAAACAGTCGGAGGTTTCGTGCTTAACCGGCTAGGCTTCATTCCGCGCGGCGGCGAAAGTTTCGAAGCCGACGGCTACCGATTCACGGTCATGGAAATGGATCACCGTCGCATCTCGCGCGTGAAGATCAAGCAGGTGCATGTAGCTCCGGCCCCCGCGCCCACTGAATCGGCTGAGCTCCGTACGCCCGGGGAATCTGCGAAAGCAGAAGTTAAGGCGCGTAAGCCCCGAGCGCGCGGCCGCAAGGCCAAGCCCGCGGCGAACATCACCCAGGAAACCGGCGCGGAAGCTCCGGCAGAAACCGGCCATCCGACCGGTCGCGAGAAATGACGCGCTACATCGCCTTCCGTCTGCTGCTGGCGCTCCCCGCGCTCTGGCTCATCCTCACCATGGTTTTCCTCCTCGCGCACATTGTTCCGGGCGATCCGGTACAGCAGATGCTCGGCGATGGCGCGCGCGCCGAAGACTTGCAGCAGCTTCGCCACACGCTGGGTCTCGACCTTCCCCTCGGTGTGCAATACGGCCGCTACCTCGGCGGGGTATTGCGCGGCAACCTGGGCGAGTCCTTCCGATTTCAGCAGCCGGTGCTGCGCGTCGTAGCCTCTCACTATCCGGCGACCTTGGAGCTGGCCATCGTCGCGCTCCTGGTCTGCGCTGCAATCGGAATCCCCGCCGGGATGCTGGCAGCCCAGCGACGCGGCCGGCCCGCCGATCACGCCATCGGCGTGCTCACACTCTTTGGGCTTTCAGTTCCGAATTTTGCGCTCGGGCCTGTCCTGATCCTGGTCTTTTCGGTGCTGCTGGGATGGCTTCCGGTGTCGGGTCGCGGCGGCATTTCGCATCTTGTGCTGCCCGCAATTACGCTCGGTGCAGCTCTGGCGGCAATTCTGACGCGCATGGTGCGCACCTCCGTGATGGAAGAGCTTTCCAGCGATTACGTGCGCACCGCGCGGGCAAAGGGGTTATCCGAATCCGCGGTACTGTTCCGCCACGCCTTCCGCAACGCCTTGATTCCCATACTGACAATTCTCGGCCTACAATTCGGCACTCTTCTCGCCGGAACAATTGTCACCGAGTCCATTTTCTCCTGGCCGGGAGTAGGACGCCTGGCGGTGCAGGCGATACAGGCGCGCGATTATCCTTTGTTGCAAGGCTGCATCCTGATGATCGCCGTCTCCTACGTGCTCGTAAATCTTCTGACGGATCTGGTGTACGCCTTTGTAGATCCAAGGGTGCGCTTCGAATGAACGGCAACTGCAAGAAATCGTCAGGGCCCGGCTTTAGCCGCTGGGGTGCTCATTTCAATGTCGTCAGGCAGGCTATTCAACCCGCAAGGTGGGAATGAATGAAAGCGCTCGGTGATTTTCTCCGCCACAGCATCCCGGCGCGTTTCGGCCTGGCGCTCACGCTCCTCCTGTTGGTTCTTGCGCTCAGCGCTCCGCTGCTCGCTCCCGCCGATCCGACAGTGCAAAATCTTCCGGCGCGTCTCGCATCACCCAGCGCCACGCACTGGATGGGCACGGACGAATTGGGCCGCGACATTTTCTCGCGCATCCTGTTCGGCGCGCGAGTCTCCATGCTTGTCAGCATCAGCGTCGTTCTCGGCGCGGGGATTCTCGGTCTGGCCATCGGCTCGCTGGCCGGCTATTTCGGCGGCTGGTTCGACCGCCTCGTCAACATCGTGCTCATCAACGCGTTTCTCTCGTTCCCCGGAATCCTTCTCGCCATTGCCTTTGCGGCATTCCTCGGCCCCGGCCTCGGCAAAGTAATTCTCGCGCTCGTGATTACCGGTTGGGCCGGCTACGCACGTCTGGCGCGCGCGCAGATTCTGCAAGCCAAGGAAATGGAATACGTGCTGGCGGCGCGATCGCTCGGGGCTTCACACGCGCGCATATTGATCCGCCACCTTCTGCCGAATATTTTGCAGCCGGTGCTGGTGCAGGCCACCATCGCCATGGCCGGAGCCATCCTCGCCGAATCCACGCTCAGCTTCCTGGGTGTAGGCATCCTGGCGCCCATGCCAAGCTGGGGTGCCATGCTCAACGACGCACGCGGCCACCTGTTCGATGCCCCGCACCTGGTGCTTTTCCCCGCATTAGCAGTGATGACCGCCGTCCTCGCCTTCAATCTTCTCGGCGACGCGCTGCGCGACTGGCTTGACCCGCGCATGCGCGCCTACCTGGTAGCAACCACCCTCGCTCGTTGATTACATGTCGCGCACACCGCTGACCACGCGCCGGCTTTATGGAGTGCGGCGGCTTGACGCCGCTTTCATACGGCGAGGCTCGACTCGCCAGCGAGGAGCAGCGCCTTTTGCCGCTCCGAGTTACTTCTTGCTTTTGTGCCGCAATGGGTAAGTCAACAAACCCAGATTGCTTCAGGTGGCTCTAATTCGGTGGGAGTATTCTGTGGGAAAGACTTGCTCTTATCTGTGTGAATGTGTGTGAACTTGTCCCGAGCGTAGCCGAGGGATCTGTGGATCAAATTCCTCAGCCCAATTCCACCGTCACTTCCGCACCCCGCGTGGCCCCGATAGTCCGCGCTGCATTGCCCTTGTTGACCGATATCTCCACGTAGCCGCTCGAGCCAATTACCGCGAACGGCTCTCCCGCCGCGCCCTGCGCAAACGTCTGGTGCATTTTTTTCACTTCCGCGTTGCCGATCTTGATCGTGAATTTGCCGTCCGCGGCCGCCAGTGCCGGCGCGTCTTCCACTTTCAAGTTGGTGATCAGGTTGCCGAAATTGTCCACTTTCAGCACGATGGCCTTAATCGTATTTCCCGTCGGCTTCGGTTTTGGAATCGCAAAGCGCACAAAATCCGTCATGGCTTCGCCGAATGCCGAGGTCTGCCAGGATTTCGATAGCCACGCCGCAACGGGCGCGAAAACATCCCGCCCGTGAAACGTGTTGCTCACCGGATTGCGGAAATAATGTTCGGAAGTGATGTGCCAGCCGTACAGCGCTTCGGTCATGTCATAGACTGCGGAAAGCACGCCGTTATCCGGGGCGATAAAATAATGTTGGTCGCTGGCCACCAGAATCGGCCGCCGCGGAGTGCCCACGCCGGGATCCACCACCACCACGTGAATGGTCTTCGCGGGAAAATAATTGTAGGCCTGGCTGATGGTCAGCGCGCCGTCCAGAATGTCGTGGGCCAGCACGCCGTGGGTAATGTCCACTATTTGAACTTCGGGATTGATGCTGAGGATCACGCCTTTCATCACGCCAACCAGATGGTCGTTCGTGCCGTAATCGCTCGTCAGGGTGATGATGGGCCGGGACAGTAAAGCCAAGATTTGCTCCTGTGCGAATGAATTGCCGCGCGCCATGTAAGCGCATCGAAAACCACACTTCGACGCTAACGGACGCTCGCATCACTGTCAAGGCAGGCTGAACCCATCAGTAACGTCAGGACATTTCGCGGCGTACACGGAACCAAAGAGCCCCGAGGCGAAGAAAAAGTCAATCGCCAACTCCGCGAATAGAAATCGCTGTAAATGGTTCACAACAAATGATTTCGGAAAATTCAATCGCCAACTTTTCCCCCATTTTGAAGGCCGGAAACGGCATCAAACTTGGCCTCCATGCCGCGTATTGACCGCCTGTCCTGCACCAGCTATTCTGAATAATTCAGGCCATGGCAATGCGCGCCTATCTCGACTACAACGCCACCACTCCCGTGGACTCCCAAGTCCTCGCCGCCATGCTGCCGTATCTTGCCGAGAATTTCGGAAACGCCAGCTCCATTCATTCCGCGGGACAGGCCGCCCGCGCTGCTGTGGACCGCGCCCGTGAATCCGTCGCGTCGCTCATCGGCGCCAAGGCTGCGGAGATTGTCTTCACCAGCGGCGGCACGGAAGCGGACAATCTCGCGATTCTCGGAATCGCAGCTACCGGGACAAGTCCTCGGAAGCACATCATCACCACAGCAATCGAGCACCACGCCGTCTTGCATGCCGCGCGGGCGCTAGAAAAGCAGGGAATTGCCGTCACCTATGTTCCCGTCGGCCGCGATGGAATCGTCAGCCCGGAAGAAATCCGCCGCGCCCTGGGCCCGGAAACAGTGCTCATCAGCGTCATGCACGCGAACAACGAGCTTGGCACCATTCAGCCGGTCGAAGAAATCGGGAGGATTGCTGCTGAAGCGGATGTCTATTTCCACTCCGACGCGGTACAAGCGGCTGGCAAGCTGCCGCTCGACGTCAACCGCCTCGGGGTCGACATGTTGAGCATCTCCGCGCACAAATTCTGCGGGCCCAAGGGAGTTGGCGCGTTGTACGTCCGCACCGGCACGTCACTCGCGCCGCAATTCTACGGCGGCCATCACGAGCGCGACCGCCGCCCGGGCACGGAAAATGTTCCCGGCATCGTCGGACTCGGCAAAGCAGCGGAACTTGCGCGAATAAACCTCGCGGCCGACGCCACGCGGATTGGTGCGCTGCGTGATCGCCTGGAGGAGGCGCTGCTCGTTTCAATTCCTTCCGTGCGCGTGAATGGCGACTGCACTCAGCGCACATTTAACACCACGAATCTCACCTTCACGGGCGCGGGCGGCGAAGCCCTCCTGATCGCTCTCGATCTTCAGGGAGTGGCCTGCTCCACCGGCGCGGCCTGTTCGTCCGGCGCCGTCGAGCCGTCGCATGTGTTGTTGGCCGCGGGATTGACGCCAGATGAAGCGCGGTCGAGTCTGCGTTTCAGCCTCGGCCGTCCCACCACCGATGAAGAAATTGGCCACGCCACCGCCGTAATTCCCGCTGTAGTTCAGAGGCTGCGCGAAATTTCGCCACTGGCCTCCACAATGGTGAACGCCCGATGAGCACACGCGACATGGTTCTCGAACCGCGCCGAGAAGCGATGCGGCCGCTCGCCGCCGCCAATATCGTCGCCGTGGCCATGAGCGGTGGCGTGGACAGCTCCACTGTCGCAGCTCTGCTTCACGAGCGCGGGCAGTCGATCGTCGGACTCACTATGCAGCTCTGGAACCAGCGCCGGCTCCCGGAGCTTGCGTCTCAGGGGCCTGCCCAGCATCGCTGTTGCTCGCTCGATGACGTCTATGACGCGCGCCGCGTGGCCGAGCATCTCGGGATGCCCTTTTACGTCGTCAACTTCGAGCGCGAATTCGAGCACACCGTCATCCAGCCCTTTGTCTCCGATTATCTGGAGGGGCGCACCCCCATCCCCTGCACGCTTTGCAACAATCACGTGAAGTTCGATCAGTTGCTGGTCACCGCGCGTCAGATTGGCGCCGAACGCATCGCCACCGGACATTACGCGCGCGTTCGCCACAATCCAGTGACCGGCCGGTATGAATTGCTTCGCGCCGTGGACGAGTCGAAGGACCAGTCCTATTTCCTGTTCGGCCTGACGCAGGAGCAACTCGCTCGCACGGATTTTCCCCTGGGCGGACTTTCGAAGCATGAAGTGCGCGAACTGGCGCGCCGCCTGTCCGTCCCCGTGGCAGAAAAACCGGAAAGCCAGGAAATCTGTTTCGTGCCGACGGGAAACTACGTTCGATTCATCGAAAGCTTTTTGCAGGAGCAGGGAAGCAGGCTGCCGGAAGAGTTCGGTGAAATTGTCTCCACTTCGGGTGAAGTGCTGGGCCGTCACAATGGCCTGCATCACTTCACCGTCGGCCAACGGCGCGGACTTGGATTTTCCACTGGCCGCCCGGTCTACGTCGTCGCGCTCGACCGCGGCGCGAATCGTCTGATTGTTGGCGAGGACGCGGACCTGCGCCGCACCATGTGCGAGGTTCGCGACGTCAATTGGATTCCATTCGCAGCGCCGGACCAGCCGACCGAGGCGATGGTTCGCATCCGCAACCGCCACGAGCCCGCCGCAGCACGGATCGTTTCGCTCCCCGGCAACTCGGCGCGTATCGAGTTCCGCGAAGCGCAGCGCGCCATCACCCCCGGGCAGGCTGCCGTTTTTTACTCCGGTGAAATGGTTCTCGGCGGCGGCTGGATTCGCTAGCGAGCGCGCAATTCCCCCAATTCAATTCGATGCAGACAAGAACTCCCGTTCGCCTACGTGTGTGCTGAAAGGAGTTTTAGTGCGAGGGTGTGAGTGAAAATCGAGCCGGAAGCTAGATGAAAAGCTCTTCGTCCTGAGTCATCGAATCGGGCTCAGGCCGGCGACGCTGTTGTCCGCGAATAAAATCGAGCCCGACTTTCAGCCCCTTGATCAACGCCGAAGCTTGATGGATGGGCCCCCACAGCGTCCGCCGGACGCGCGATCCCGCGTCTTCGACCACTTCCAACGCGCCGGTCAGAATCTGGTCCGCGCGGATCACCTGGATGCGCAACCGCTCGACAGCTTCAGTGAACAGCCGGTCCACTTTCTGCGCCTGCCCGCGTGCCAGCCGGGTAATCTCCGCGGCGTCACCCATGACGCTGGAGATGCGCCCTTCGGAATCCTCGAGAATGCGGTTGACGCGCAGCAGAATCGGATCGACGCGCGTCTGCAACTCGTTCGCCAACCGCGTGAAATTTTCCATCGCCGACTTCAACTGGATAAACATCGCCAGAAGGATAGCCATCTGAATGACGATGGCTATCGTGGCGATGATGATAAATGCTTCAATCCAGCCGGACATCGAACTCCTCGGTGGAGCTTAAGACGCCTTGGCCTTCTCTGTGCGGTAGGCATCCTTGCCCGCTTCTACCGCCGACGTGATGGAATCCTTCTGCCGAGCCATAATTTCCTTGCTGCGCTCGATCAAATCTTCCGCGCGCTCGCGGAGTTCTCGCGCCTTCTTTTGCGCGTAATCGCGCCCTTCATCGGCCTTGGACGCCAGGTAATCGCGCGTCTCTTCTCCCGACTTGGGAGCGAATAGAATGCCTACCAGGGCCCCGATGCCGAGCCCAACGAGAAAGAAGCTCACCTTCGAGCCTACATTATCAGCCATGATGCACCTCCAGAATTTACAGTAGCATAGCCCTCCTAGTACAGGCAAGGAAACACGGAGTTAGCTCTAATCGCGGTCATCAGAGCGCGGTTCAGGACGCGCTCACGCCGCGCAAGCCATCGAAAACGCGTTGCGCCTGAGCGCGCGGCAGCTCGGCACTCAGTTCTTCGACAGTCAAATTGCGCAGCTGCGCCACGCTGCCGAAGCGTCGCAAGAGTTTTTGCGCAGTCCGTTCGCCCACTCCGGGGATCTCGGTCAGCGACGTGCGCAGGCGTCGGCTGGAGCGGCGCTGGCGGTGAAACGTCACGGCGAAGCGGTGCGTCTCGTCGCGAATCTGCTGGATCAGGTGCAGCACCGGCGAGTGCCGCTCCAGCACGATGGGCTCGTGCTCGCGACCAAGGACATACAGAATTTCTTCCTTCTTGGCGATGCTGGCCATAGGCTGATTGATGATCTCGAGTTTATCCAGCGCTTGCGCCGCGGCGTGCAGCTGGCCGATGCCGCCGTCAATCAAGATCAGTCCCGGAAATGGCTTGTGTTCCTCCTGCAGCCGGCGATAGCGCCGCTCAACCGTCTCGCGCATGCTGGCAAAGTCGTCGCGCAGAACGCCCTCGCGCTTGTCTGCGCCGTTCGCCATGGCCTCCCCGCGAATGATGAATTTTCGGTAATCCGATTTCTTCATGCGCCCGTCTTCCCACACCACCATCGAAGCCACCGTGTCGGACCCCTGGATGTGCGAGATGTCGAAGCACTCGATGCGCTTGGGCGGATCGGGCAGACCCAGCGCCGATTCCAGCGCTTCCATAATGGCTTTGGAGCTGGGTTTCAGCACGCGGAATCGTTGCGTGAAAGAATGTTTGGCGTTCTTTTCCACTAATTCCAGGAACGCATGTTTCACGCCGCGCTGCGGATTCATGATTTCCACGCGGCGCTTCGCCGACTCGCTCAGAATTTCTTCCAGCAGCTCGCGGTCCTCGAACTCCATCGGCACATGTATGTAGCGCGGAAGATAGGCGGCATCCAGATAGAGCTGCTTCAGGAGCGAGGGCAGAAACTCAGCGGGATCAAACTCTTTCAGGTCTTCCCAATAAAAATCGCGGCGGTCCACCACCCGTCCCCCGCGTAGATGGAACAAATTGACAGCCACCTGTGGAGGCTCGGCATACCACGCCAGCACGTCGGTATCGTCGCCGGAGGCCGCGGCGATTTTTTGGCGCTGCTCCATTTCCGCCAAAGTGCGCAGCAAGTCGCGGTACCCGGCCGCTTCCTCGTATCGTTGCTCTTCGGAAGCGCGCGCCATGCGCGACTCCAAACTGCGGGTCAGGTCGCTTCGCCGCCCTTCCAGAAACAGCCGGACATCGCGCGCCGCTTCCGCGTATCGCTCGTCCGTCACCAGTCCCTCGACGCAGGGCCCCAGGCAGCGGTGAATGTAATACTGCAAGCACGGCCGCGGATGAAATCGCGTCAGGTCCACGGTGCACGAAGGAACCAGAAAATGTTTGTGGATCAAATGCACCAACCGGTAAGCTAGGCTGGCCGGGAAATACGGGCCGAAGTAGATGGAGCCGTCTTTGTTCAGGCGCCGTGTGACGTACACACGCGGAAATTTCTCAAATGCCGTGTAGCGAATGTAGGGATAGGTCTTATCGTCGCGCAGCAGGATATTGAATTTCGGCTTGTGCTGCTTGATCAGATTGTTTTCAAGCGCAAGCGCCTCTTTCTCGTTGTCCACCACGATGAAATCGAGATCTGCAATCTCGCGAACCAGCGAGCCCGTTTTCGCGTCCTGCCACCGCGATTCCAGAAAATAGGATTTCACCCGCCCCCGCAGCAACCGCGCCTTGCCCACATACAAAATCGTTTCCGCCGCGTCTTTGAACAGGTACACACCCGGCAGGTCCGGCAGTTGCGCGACTTTTTCGGAGAGTTCCATGGAGTCGAGTTACAATGCCGTCTGCGGCCGTCCTTCGCCGCAGCGTGAAACGGCAAGACAACATTCATCATAACAAACGGAATCTAAGCGTATCTAGCAACCGCCCATGACATCGCGATTCTTACAAATTGCAGTGATTGGCTTCTTCATGACGCTTCCCGCTGCCCGGGCACAGCAGCAGACCGACCCTCCGCCTCCACCACTCCCGCACAGCCAGGATCGCCAGCCGCCGAGGCCGCCGGACGATTCCTCGCAAGAGTCGACCTCCAAAAAACACAATGTTGCTCCAGGAACCGACGCGGATGGCAAGTCCACCGACAAGGGCGATAGCGCCGCAAAGGACGCCAAGAACTCCAAGGATTCAAAGAGCGGGAAAGCCGCGAAGTACGATCCCTACCCCGCCGAGCAGGACATTGAGGTCGGTACGTTCTACTTGCATAAAGGCAATATCGATGCGGCCATCGAGCGGTTCAAGGATGCCATCGAGCAGCGGCCGAATTTTGCCAAGCCGCGACTGCTGCTCGGCGAGGCCTTCGAGAAAAAAGGCGACAAGACCGAAGCGCTCCGGTATTACAAGGAATATCTGACCGTACTGCCGAACGCGCCCGACGCCAAAAAAATTCGCAGCAAGATCGAGAAACTTTCAGCGGACAAGTAAAACTCGTCGCCCGCCCCGCAATCAGCAGGTGGGGAAGCGGTTGAGGAACTTCATGGCCCGCTGGTATTCCGCAAAGCGTTTTTCTTCCTTCCTGAACTTCGTTGAATGGGATTCCCGCCGGCAGCGCGCAAATCGCATGGGGTGCTTCAGGTGCAGCATTTCGTGGTACAGGACGTAGGCGACCACATATTCAGGCACCGTGTCGCGATCCAGTTGCCGGTTGATGACGATTTGCTGGAGCGCGGGATCGAAGCAACCGAGCTGCGTCCGCCACACGCGGCTGCTCCAACCCAAGCGGGGCGTGGGCAGCGCGTCCTCGAAATAGCGACGGTTGAGCCGTGCGAACAAAGGACCTAGATCGTGATGAGCGCCGGCAGGGCGGTGTTCTGTTTTCCGCGCGCGCCGCTGGCGGAGCGCGAGCAGTTTTCGGCGCGTGGCCGGCGCGTACGAATATTCGCGATACCTGGCCAGCAATTCATTCGGAGCCCCGCGCCGGTACAGCCGCCCCAGCAAGATCGAAGCAGCCGCTTCAAACACCTCCCGCGGAGCGCCGCGCAGCACATCCGACAATCGCACGTGCGCGGTGTCTTCGCGCAGTCGGATGGTGTGGGTCAAGTCGGTGTACGGGTGGTATTCCACGACAAAATGCGGCGGCCGCCCCTCGCAGCCCAGGCGCGTGTAGATTCGCTGAAATAGCCGCTCGCCGCCCGGAACCGCGCGCCCTCGTGCCGTCGCATGACTCACGAAGTTTTCCTCCGCACCGGTGGAGGCGCCAATTCCTTATCGGCCTTTTCAACGTCGGTGAGCGCGTCCTTGGTGCCTTCGATGGCGTCTTCCAGCGTGTCCTTATAAATGTCGAACTCCTTGCCGCCTTGGTCCAGTTTCTCAAGCTCGTCGAGAAACTGCTGGCCTTTCACTTTCATCAATTTCAGCGCGCTGCGAATATCGGCCTGTTTTTCACGGGCAGTGGCGATTTGATCAGCGGCGTCGTCCACACAGCCCACATATCCATTCAGCAGTCCGTTCAGGATTTCCGCCCGCCGCCGTTCAGGAACAGTGCGCCCCAACTCGTACTGAAATTTCTTCAGCCGTTCCTCCGCGAACACAATGAACAGCCGGATGCGCTCGCCGGGGGTTTCCGCGTCGCGAATCTTGTCCGATTCCGCTTCGCTCAAATAGTCCTTCTTCTGCGGCTGCGGCTGCAAGCGCATCCGGGTGCTGCCCCACGAAGGAATCAGGAGAGCTGCGGTGAGGAGAAAGCTGCATGTCGCGCGGCGCATCTTCGCCTCCTAACTCTTCGGGCCCGCGGGCACGGGATCCGCCGGCGGCTGGCGCGGGAACAATTCGCGCACCAGGTGGCGGTCCAGTTCGTCCAGATCTTTGCGGATTTCAAGGAACGGTTTCTGGTCATCTCCGGGCAAGCTGTGAATGATGTCGCTTATGCGCCGCAGCGATTCGCGCACGGAAATTTGAAGCTGCTTGAAACCGGACGGGTGCTTCTCCGGGTCGGCGACCTTGCCGTCCAGAATTTTTCCGAGCGACCGCGCCTGATCGCGGTACTGCTTCAGAATCTCCACGGCCTTGGGCAAGTCCTCCTGGATGATCGCTTCCTGCGCATCCTGGAATTCCACTTCGCCAAATCGCGGCATTAACTGCGCCTTGTGCAACGGATCTGTTTCTCTGTCAAATCTTGCGCGGAATTGCACACCGGGATCTTGCGGGTTCTGCGGGCCGAAATGAATGATGCCCGCCAGTATCGCCACGGCCATGGGCAGGAACTCGAACATGGGCTATTTCTTCTTTTCTTTCAACACTCGCGTCAGAAACCGCGCGCGCCCCGCCGCCTCGAAGTACATGTCGCTGGTTTCATCATTGTTCTCCGCCAGAAACTTTTGGTACGCATCGAGGGCCTCGGCTGGTTGCCCCAGTTTATCGTAACAAGTCGCGCGAATGAACAGCGGGCCCAGCGGCAATTTCTCACGCCGTGATAGCTCCTCGAGTCCCTTCAGCGCGGCTCCATAGTTCTTATTGAGATATTCCGCGGCAACCAGGTTGCCCAGCACTTCGTTGTCCGCGGGATTCATCTGGTGCGCCTTCACCAGCGTCCGAACAGCATTGGCGTAATCCTTTTTGTCCAGATACACCTGGCCGAGTTGCACCGGAATATCCGCGTCCTCTGGCGCAAGGGCGGAAGCCTTCAGGAGCACGGACGCGGTGTCATCGTACCGCTTCATCTGAAAATAAGCGCGAGCGCGAATTTTCAAAGCGGGCAGTTTCTCATTTTCAGCCGGCCCGGCCCGCTCCAATTCCGCCAGCGCCTCCTCATTCTTCCCCAGGCCAGCAAGCAGAGAGGCAAGCTCAACCCGCACACTCGTGTCCCTCGGCTGAACTTCCAGATATGCGTGCAGCTCGGGCGCAGCCAAGCCCGGTTTTTTTTCTGCGATCAAGACTCGCGCCAGGCCTTTGTGAGCCTCGGCCGCGGGGCCGCCGGTGGGATGCAAAGCTTGCGACGCGCGGAATTGCGTTTCGGCTTCGGCGACGCGGCCTAATCGCAGAAGCACGAATCCGAGGGAATTTCGTATGTCTGGGTCCTTGTCGTTCAGTTTTTCAGCCGCTTCGAATTGTTGCAGCGCGAGAGCATCCTTGCCGGACTCTTCATATGCGAAGCCTAAGAGCAACTTTGTGTACGTGTTCTCAGGCTCCAGCTCGGCGTCCCGTTGGAGAGGCTCAACCGCTGCGGCGGGGTCAGTTGGAATCAGCGTCAGGCCGAGATTCAAATAGGCCGCGGCCATCCCTGGGTCGAGCGCAATCGCTTTTCTGTATTCAACTTTGGCGTCAGCGGGCCGCTGGAGAGCTGAGTAAGCGTAGCCCAGTTGAAAGTGAACGTTGGCGTCGTCCGGTTTCTTGGCGAGGAATTGCTCGTAGCTCTGTGCCGCGGCGGCGTAATCTTTCTTGTCCATCGCCTCCTGGGCGGATGCAAGCAGCCCATTCAGCTCGGCCGCCTGAGGGTCCGGCACTCGATGCGATTTCTTTTGGGGAGTATTTGCCGTTTGCGCAGATAGGCCGTGCGCGGTGCCAAGAAGAGCCACCAGCGCCCAACACGCCAGCGACTTCGAGCAATTCGTCATGCCGATGGAGGAGTGTCCGCTTCGCCCGTCGTTTTCTCTTGCGACCCGTGGATGCCGTGATTCCCGCCGTTGCGCGCGTTCAATACCCGCGCCAGATACTTCCCGGTGTGCGACTGGGAATTCCGCGCCACCTGTTCCGGTGTCCCCGCAGCGACCACCCGCCCCCCGGCATCGCCGCCTTCGGGTCCCAGGTCAATCACCCAGTCGGCGGATTTAATCACGTCCAGGTTGTGCTCGATGATCAGCACCGATGCGCCGCCTTCAATCAATTTGCGAAATGCCGTCAGCAATTTCTGGATATCGTCAAAATGCAGGCCCGTCGTGGGCTCATCAAAAATATACAGGATGCCTTCATTCTCCTGCCGGGTAAGATGCGCCGCCAGTTTTAATCGTTGCGCTTCGCCGCCGGAAAGCGTCGTGCCGGATTGCCCTAGCCGCAGATATCCCAGTCCCACTTCCTCCAGCACGCGCAGCCGCGCGGTCACCTTCGGATGCGCGGCGAAGAAGGTCATCGCTTCGCGGATGGTCAGTTGCAGCACGTCATGAATGTTTTTTCCCCTGTAATGCACATCCAGCACGCTACTCTTGTACCGCGTTCCCCGGCATTCCTCACATACCAGCTCCACGTCCGCCAGAAATCGCATTTCGACGGTCACCGTCCCGTCACCCTGGCACGCTTCGCAGCGGCCTCCGGGTATGTTGAACGAGAAATGGCCGGCCGTGAACCCGCGCTTCTTGGCTTCCGGCATTGACGCGAACACTTCGCGGATAGGATCAAACGCTTTCAAATAGGTGGCAGGATTCGAGCGCGGCGTCCTGCCGATGGGCGACTGGTCCACCATTTCAAATGCCGCCAATTCGGAGTCACCATCGAGGCGATCACATACTTCGCGCCAGTTGCCGCCCCCACGCTTGGCTTGCAGCGCCTTGAACAGGACGTCGTACACCAGCGTGGATTTTCCCGACCCTGACACTCCCGTAATAGCCACCAACACGCCGAGCGGGATCATCAGATCCACGCCTTTCAAATTGTGGCTGCGGGCTCCATGTATTTTGAGGAATTTTCCCTGCGGCTTGCGCCGCCGCGCCGGCACCAGGATTTTCAAGTCCCCGCGCAAGTAGCGGCCGGTGAGCGAATACTTGTCGGCCAGCAACGCCTCGCGCGTTCCGGCAAACACGATTTTCCCGCCGTGTTCGCCCGCGCCGGGCCCGAGGTCCAGAATATGATCGGCAGCCAGAATGGTGTCCGCATCATGCTCCACGACCAGAAGCGTGTTTCCCAGGTCGCGCAGGTTTTTCAGAATTTCAATCAGCCGGTTAGTGTCGCGCGGATGCAGGCCGATGGACGGCTCGTCGAGCACGTACAGCGCTCCGACCAGGTGCGAGCCGAGCGAGGTGGCCAGTTGAATGCGCTGCGCCTCGCCACCGGAAAGCGTCGAAGTCAGCCGGTCGAGCGTCAGGTAGTCGAGCCCCACCTCGTCGAGAAAGCGCAGGCGCTGCTGAATTTCCTCCAGCACTTTGTCCGCGATGGTAGTTTCGGCGTCGCTCAGTTTCAGTGACTCGAAAAACGGCCGCGCTTCTTTGATCGTCAACTGGCAGACTTCCGTAATGGAGCGCCCGGCGATTTTCACCGCGCGCGCTTCGGCTCGCAGCCGGGTGCCGCGGCAATCGGGACACAGCGCGTAGCCTCGATACCGGCTGAGGAACACGCGCACATGCAGCTTGTATTTCTTCCGCTCCAGCCAGCCGAAAAACCCCTTCACCCCGGCGTAATCCTGCTTCGCATCGCCTTCCAAGATGGCATTGCGTTGCGCCGCGCTCAATTCGCGGTAGGGAACATCCACCGGAATTCCGGCGGCGCGCGCGTAGCGGCGCATCTCCACTGCTAATTGCTTGTAACGAGGCTTGGTCCACGGTTCGATGGCTCCATCTGCCAGTGATTTCCCCTTGTCGGGAATCACGCGGTCGAGATCGAAATCCACAGTGTTTCCGAATCCCTGGCAGCGCGGGCATGCGCCGTACGGGCTGTTGAACGAAAAAAGCGGCGGCTCTGGCTCCTGATACACCGCACCGCATTTCTTGCACTCAAACCGCTCGTTGAACACCAGCCGGTCCGGCGCATCGGAGACGCCATTTGCCGCAGCATCCGCCGCCGCTTCCGAAACAAACTCGAGGATGGCTTCACCGCCCCCTTCGCGGTAGCAAATTTCGATCGAGTCCATCAGCCGCGAGCGAATCTCCGGCGAAAGCTCCAGCCGGTCAACTAGCACATGCACTGGTTTTGTGAAATCCAGGTCCAGCAGGTCCTCCGGCACGGAGAATTCGAAAACGCGCCCAGCTTGATACAAGCGGTTGAAACCGCGTTTGCGCAGGCTCGTCAGCGTCTGCCGGATTGTTTCCGGCGTGGCCCGCGCCGGTTTTTTGGTGCGCGGAGCGTTCGGCGCGGGCTCCGGTAGGAATTTCAGCTCGTATAGAACGTAGAAACGCCGGCCAGCCGGCAGCGCCAGCACGCGCGCCGCGATTTCATCGAGGGTGTCCTTGCGCACTTCTTCGCCGCACCGAAAGCAAATCGTGTGTCCCACGCGCGCATACAAGAGCCGCAGGTAATCGTAAATCTCCGTCGCCGTGGCCACGGTCGAACGCGGATTGCGAGTCGAGTTCTTCTGCCGGATGGAAATAGCCGGTGCGATCCCGGAGATCTCGTCCACATCCGGCTTCTCGATGCGCTCCAGGAACTGCCGCGCGTAAGCCGACAGCGACTCGATATACCTTCGCTGCCCTTCGGCATAGATGGTGTCAAACGCCAGACTCGACTTGCCCGAACCGGACACACCCGTCACCACGGTGATGGCGCTGTGCGGAATTGTGAATTCAACGTTCTTCAGGTTGTGCACGCGCGCCCCGCGCACATGGATTTCCTCGGCATCGCCCGGAATGGGCGGCCGCGTGGCTTCCGCAGTGCGACTCTTTACAGTGGGCTCTGTCGGCATCAGCGTAAACCGATAATTATACGCCGCCGTGTCAAGCCGGGCAAATGCGCCCCTGAAGCGCAATCTCATCCGCTTGCGGTACAATCCACGCCGAGGACTGGTCCGGAGGCAGCGTGGCTGGCGGAAATTCAAGTTTCGAGCGAATCGTCTGGATTGTTCTCGATAGTGTCGGCATCGGCGAACTCCCCGACGCGCGCGATTACGGCGATGTAGGGCGCGATACCATCGGTCACATTGCCCGTTCGCGCGTGCTTCAGCTTCCGAATCTGGTGCGCCTCGGCCTCGCCAACATCAAGGCGCTCGCTCATCTCACCCCGCCCGACCATCCCGCCGCAAGCTACGGCAAGGCGCCACGCGTTCACCCGGGAAAGACACCACCACGGGCCACTGGGAAATGGCTGGAATCTGGCTCGACCAGGCGTTCCCCGTGTATCCGCACGGATTCCCAAAGGAAGTCATCGCCGAATTTGAAAGCCAGATTGGCCGCCGCACCATTGGCAACAAGCCTGCCTCCGGCACGGAAATCATCAAGGAGCTGGGCGACGAGCACGTGCGCACCGGCTACCCGATTGTGTACACCTCGGGCGACAGCGTTTTTCAAATCGCCACGCACGAAGACGTCATCCCCATCGCCGAGCTGTATCGCATGTGCGAAATCGCGCGCAAAATTCTTGAAGGGCCGCACCGCGTGGGCCGCGTCATTGCTCGCCCGTTTACCGGAATGGCCGGAAATTTCCGCCGCACCGAGCGCCGCCACGATTACGCCGTCGAGCCGCCCCGGCCCATGCTGCTCGACGTGCTTGCCGAGCGAAGCGTGCCCGTCTTTGGCGTGGGCAAGATTCACGACATCTACAACGGCCGCGGCGTCGAGAAATATGTCACCACCAAGAACAACGCGGATGGCATGGCCAAACTCACCCAAGCTTTGCTGGCGCAACCGACCGGCCTGATCTTCGCCAACCTGGTTGATTTCGACATGCTCTACGGACATCGCAAGGACGTGGAGGGCTTCGCCCGCTCGCTCGAGGAATTCGATTTGTTGCTCGGCCCCTTTCTCACGTGCTTGCGCCCGTCCGATTTGCTGCTCATCACCGCGGACCACGGCTGCGATCCCGACCCGGTGAATCCAACCACGGACCATTCCCGCGAGTATGTCCCCATCCTCGCCTACACTCCGCGCACTTCCTTCGGAAGAAATCTCGGCACGCGATCGACTCTCGCAGATATGGGCCAGACCGTCGCCGAGACATTCGGCGGCAGGATTGCTCACGGCACCAGTTTTCTCGATTTGATTGTCAGGTAGGGAATCAGCGGCGAGGGCCGTTCAAGCTGCCGCCGCTCAATCGCCGTGCGAAGTCTTTTGCGAGTAATATCCCGCCCGGGTTCGCGCCGTCATCTTCCCGCGGTCCTTTGGCTGGATCAGTTGCACCTGGACTGCCCGGAAACTTCCGTCCATGGCCAGATTCGACGGATAATAGCCCAGCGTGTACTGATTGCGGATATCATGCGCCACCTGCGCGCAAATGGATTGCACTTGTTCGAGGGTCTCCGGAAAATACGCCGCACCGCCGCTCACCGAGGTCATTTCCGTCAACTCCTTCTTCGAATTCCGGATCATTTTCTTGGCGCTTTTCCGGTCTTCATCGCTGAATACGCCAATGGCATAAATCTGCGCATCCGATTTCTGCGCCACGGCCACCACGTCCGCCAGCTTCTTCCGGCTGGCGTCGTCGTCGCCGTCGGTGATCACCAGAAGCACCTTTTTGTCCTTGTGGCCCTTTCTCAAATGGTCCAGCGAGCCGATCACCGCGTCAAACAGCGCCGTGCTGCCCCGCGCGTCAATGCGCGAAAGCGCCTCATTCAATTCCCGCTGGTCATTGGTGAAATCTTTATCCAGGTCGAGGTAGTACTCGTCGTTAAAATTCACCACGAACACTTCGTCCTGGGGATTGCTGGTCTTTATAAAGGTCAGCGCCGCGGCATTCACCTGCGCCCGCTTCTCTCGCATGCTCCCGCTGTTGTCGACCACCAGCCCCATGGTCACCGGCACGTCTTCGCCTAGAAATGCGGAAATCTTCTGCTCCACCTTGTCTTCATACACTCGGAAATTATTTTGCTTCAGCCCGGGGACGAATTGGCCGTGCTCGTCCATCACCGTGACGTGCAGCAGCACCAGGTCGGTGCTCACACGGATCCCGCCATGCGTCTGATCTTTCAATTGCGGTGGGGGCGGCGTCGGCCCGGGAAGGCCGCCAACCTGGGCGCGCACAAAATTTGGCGCGGCAAGCATGACGAGAAGCGGGAAAAGTTTTCGGGCCAACGAGAATTTAGTGGCCAGGCCCGAAATAGCCCGACCGCGCATACACGGTAAGAGGAGGGAGCCCCTTGGGCGGGTGGAGCTTGACCTTGATCTTGCGCCACTTTCCGTCGCGGGTCCGATTGCCAGGTCTGTATCCCAGAACATATTGATTGCGCAACTCCATGCTGATTTTCGACGCGATGTCGGGTAATTCCCCGATTTGGCGAACTGCAAAAGTGCGCCCGCCGGTCATGTCCGTCAATTCCGACAGCAACCCCGGACCGGCCTGCTCCTCAGGAGTATTCGCGCCACCCGCCTCATACAGCCCGATGGCGTACAATTGAACGTCTGCCTCTTTCACGAAACTGCGAACGTCCCCCTGAGTGTATCTGCTGTGATTATCGCCCCCGTCCGATATGATGAGCAACGCTTTCTTGGCGTTGTGTGCTCCTTTCATCTGGCTCAGCCCCAGATAAATTCCGTCAAACAACGCCGTTCTGCCCTCCGCCGCCGTGTACATCAGGCGGTTCTGCAATTCCTCCACGCTGGCTGTGAACGGGCTGGCCAGTTGCGCGCGATCGTTGAAGTCCACCAGGAAAAATTCATCCTGGGGATTCGCGGTGCGGAAAAATTGCACCGCCGCCAGCCGCGACTTGTCAATCTTGTCCGACATGCTCTTGCTCATGTCGAAGATCACGCCGATCGAAATCGGCACATCTTCGCTTGAGAAGCGCACAATCTCCTGTTCCGTGTTGTCCTCGAAAACGCGGAAGCTCTCTTGCTCCAGTCCGGTGACCAGCCGCCCGTACGGATCCGTCACCGTCACGTTTACCAGCGTCAGCTCGACTTCGGATTTTAGCGGCTTCCCCTTCTGAATCCTTTGTGGCTTTTCGGGAGGCGTCGGTCCTGCCGGACGATCCTGCGCGCACACCGGTCCCGCCAGCGCGCAGGTCAACAGCGAAGCAAAAACCAAAGCGGATGATTTCTTTCGAAGTAGGTTCAAGGCGCAAACCGCTAGCAGCCCTCGGCGTTCAACCGGCTGTGCGGCGCCGTAAATCAATGAGCCCCCGACCTTCCCAGGACTGGGCGGTCCACCACTTCACTGCAAACGATTCTATCACCCGCCAATTTCAAATCAAGCGGCATATATGACAGACAGCAACTCAATCTAAAAAGGCGGTTCGGAAGGGCGGGGCATCAGCCCCGCCGAAGGTCCACTTGCGAGCAAGGGCTTTAGCCCCTGAAGCCAGTTCACACCGAGCTTGACTCGCATTTGTGAGATTGGTTGCCCCCACAAACACAGGAACTGCCCCGTGCTACTATTTATTCCCCCGGGTGTACATTTTACCGGGCCGTGACATGAACCCCGTTTCCCGAAATGTGCTGGCGGTTATCCCCGCGCGTTTTGGCTCCACGCGCTTGCCCGGCAAACCCCTTGCTTCCATCGCCGGTCGTCCCATGATTCAGCACGTCGTGGAACGTGTCCGCGGAGCTCAATTGGTTTCAAGCATTTTGGTGGCCACCGATGATGAGCGCATCCTGAAAGCCGTCGAAGCCTTCGGCGGCAAAGCCATCATCACCCGCCCAAATCACCCCACTGGCACCGACCGCGTCGCCGAAGTTGCCGCCCACGTCTCCGCCGACATCTACATTAATATCCAAGGCGACGAACCGCTCATCGACCCCGGCATCATTGACGCCGTCATCGCCTCCATGCTCGAAGACGACTCCATTCAAATTGCCACGCCCTGCGCCGCCATCACCCAGCCAAAAGAAATCATGGACCCCAATGTTGTAAAGGTCGCCCGCGACTTCGATTCCAACGGCCTGTATTTCTCCCGCGCGCCTATCCCATGGGTCCGCGACACCGGCTCGACCGTCGCCGCGCGCTATTGGAAACACATCGGCCTCTACGGCTTCGTCCGCGATGCGCTGCTCGAATTCCCAACGCTTCCTCCCGGCGAACTCGAACGCGTGGAGCAGCTCGAACAGCTCCGCTGGCTCGAAAACGGCTTCCGCATCCGCATAGTCGAAACCGAATACGACGCCGTCAGCGTGGACGTCCCCGCGGACATCGAGCGCGTCGAGAAAATCCTCCGCGACCGCGCCGCGTGATCATCTCTCCGCCGCTACTTTCTTTTCTTTTTTCAATTCTTTCACTGTGCCTGTTTTTGTTTTTTCCATCTCTATCTGAGTTTATCTGTGTTCATCTGTGGTGAAAGTTTGCTCTTCGATTTGACACGCGCGCGTATTCTGCCCATAATGTCGAGTACGCTCATTCTCTCGGAGGAATGCGAGCGCCTTGCCGGTCGGCCCGAAATATATCTTTGTAACCGGCGGCGTGGTTTCTTCCCTCGGTAAAGGCGTTGCAGCGGCCTCCATGGGCTGCCTGCTCGAAAGCCGCGGTCTTAAAGTCACCCTCCAGAAGTGCGATCCATACTTAAACGTCGATCCCGGCACCATGTCGCCCTATCAGCACGGCGAAGTCTTCGTCACCGACGATGGCGCCGAAACCGACCTCGACCTCGGCCACTACGAGCGCTTCACTTCCACGCGCCTTACCCGCGACCATAACTGGACCACCGGCCGCATCTACGAATCCATCATCGCCAAGGAGCGCCGCGGCGACTATCTCGGCAAGACCGTGCAGGTCATCCCCCACGTCACTGACGAAATTAAAGCCGCCTTCCGCAAAGTTGCCGATGGCGTGGACCTGGTCATTGTCGAAATCGGCGGCACCGTGGGCGACATCGAATCGCTTCCGTTCCTCGAAGCCATCCGCCAGATGCGCCTCGAGCTCGGCCCGGAAAATGTCGTCTTCGTGCACCTCACGCTCGTGCCGTTCATCTCCACCGTCGGTGAGCTCAAGACCAAGCCCACCCAGCACAGTGTAAAAGAATTGCTCAGCATCGGCATCCAGCCCGACATTTTAATTTGCCGCAGCGACCGCCCGATCGCCAGCGACCTCAAGGCAAAAATCGCACTTTTCTGCAACATGGCCGAACCCTGCGTCATTTCCGCGCCCGACGTCGGCAACATTTACGAAGTTCCCATGTCGCTCGCCTCCGAAGGCCTCGACGAGCAAATTCTCCGCCTGCTACATCTCCAGGCCCAGCCGCGCGACCTCAGCCCCTGGCTGGCCATGCTTGAAAATCTCGAGCACCCGCAGGGCGAGGTGCACATCTGCGTGGTCGGAAAATACGTGCAGCTCGAGGACGCCTACAAGAGTCTGCGGGAAGCTCTCGTTCACGGCGGCCTCGCCAGCCGCCAGCGCGTGGTCATCGAATGGGTCGAAGCCGAGGAAATTGAATCGCCCGCCGCCGCCGAGCGCCGCTTGCGCCACGCCGACGGCATTCTGGTTCCCGGCGGTTTCGGCAAGCGCGGCATTGCCGGCATGGTCCACGCCATCACCTACGCGCGCGAGAAAAAGGTTCCGTTCTTCGGCATCTGCCTGGGCATGCAGTGCGCCACCATCGAATACGCCCGCCAGGTTTCCCGCATCGAGCACGCCGACAGCACCGAGTTCGATCCTTCCACTCCCAATCGCGTCATCTACAAATTGCGCGAACTTCTCGGCGTGGACGAAATGGGTGGCACCATGCGCCTGGGCGCGTGGCCCTGCAAACTCGAGCCCGGATCTTTCGCTGAGAAGGCTTACGGCGCGCTCGAAATATCCGAGCGCCACCGCCACCGCTACGAATTCAATTGCGACTTCGAGCAAACGCTAACTCGCGCCGGCTTCCGCATCACCGGAAGAACCCCCGACGGCGTCTACGTCGAGATCGTCGAAGTCCCCGATCACCCCTGGTTCTTAGGCTGCCAGTTTCATCCCGAATTCAAATCCAAGCCCCTGGCCCCGCACCCGCTCTTCGCCGCCTTCATTCGCGCCAGCCTCGATAATCGCCACCACCGCCTAAGCCTCCCAGCCGAATCCCGCGCCGCCAACCCCGCGGACTGATTTGCCTGAGCGCCAGCCGATTTCACGTCAGGGCACGACTTTAGTCGTGCCGACCGCCAGTGAAAAGAATCGCGGCTTTAGCCGCTGGGGTCCGGATTTGATTTTCGCCACGGCTTGAGAGGCCCGGCAAGACGTCGTCTGAGGTTTGAACAAATCCTTGTGGGTCGCGGTTTCAACCGCGACATAAGGCGTTGTTATCGCCCCTGGGCTTTAGCCCCTGAAGCCAATTCTATTGGCGCTCTTGCAGTTTCATCCTCAACCCGCGCTTCGGCCGCAGCGTTACCGAAAACAACGGCTGCAAATCTTGCCCAGGCACCAACTCAAACTGGAACCGCTGCGCAAATGCCGCCAGCAGAAGCGTGGCTTCCATCATCGCGAACCCAGCCCCTACGCAAACCCGCGGCCCGCCGCCAAACGGAAAATACGCGAACCGAGGCAGCTTCCCGCTGCGCACCGGATCGTCGCGCCATCGTTCTGGTTTGAATTTCTCCGGCTGCTCGAAGAATCTCGGGTCGCGCTGCGTGATCCACTGCAAAATGAATAAATTCGTTCCTGCGGGAATCCAATATCCGCCCAGCTCAAATCCTTCCAGCGCCCGCCGCCCGATTCCCCAAGCCGGTGGATAGAGCCGCATCCCCTCCTTCACCACCATGTCGGTGTAAACCAGCCGCGGCAAATCCGCCGTCACGGGCGCTCGTCCCTGCAACACGGAGCGCAGCTCCACCTGCAACGCCTCCGCCTTGTCCGGGTTTTGCGAAAGCAGATAGAGAGTCCACGTCAGCGCATTCGCGGTCGTCTCATGCCCCGCCAGAAACAACGTCATCACCTCGTCGCGCAATTGCTCGTCGCTCATCCCCGCGCCGGTTTCATCCTGCATGTGCAGAAAAGTTTGCAGCAAATCATTCGCGGGAGCCGGATGCGCCCGCCGCTTGCGAATAATTTCCTGAATCACCCCGTTCAAATGCTCGATGGACTTTCGCAGCCGCGCGCTCTTCGGGATCGGCAGCTTTTCCGGCAGCAGAAACGCCAGGTTGGCCTGATCAATGAACAGGCTCAGCACGGTATTCACCGCCTGCCCCACTCCACGAGCGTTCTCTGAAACATCCGACCCGAACAGCGATTTCGCCACTACGTCCAGCGTCGCCGCCATCATGTCTTCATGAATGTCGCGCGTCTCGCCGTCGCGCCACTGCGCAAGCACGCCGGCCGCGGCTTCGGTCATCAGCCGCGCGTATGAGAGGACGTTCTCGTGGCGGAACGCCGGCTGAATCAGCTTGCGCTGTTTCTGCCAGAAGCTTCCTTCACTCGTCAGCAACCCGTTCCCAAGCACGGACCTGAGCGCGCGGTAATCTCGCGACTTCGCAAAGTTCGCGGAATTCTTCACCAGCACTTCTTCAATTTGGACGGGATGCGCCACCAGGCAAAGCGGCACATTCAGGAAGCGGAAATAAACAATGTCGCCGTACTCGCGCTGGCAGCGGCTTAGGAAACCGCTCCAGTCGCGCCCAAATGAGATGACATTGGCCAGCGCCGAAAGCCCGCGCGGCCCCGGTGGAAGCGAAGGACGAATCGAGGTCGCCGCATGAGCCATGGCGCCACCATTATAATAGGTTGCGCCTCCGCCCGTCCCCCTCCGCCCCGCCGTCCCGGCGCCGCCCCTATTCCTTGCAAATGCCCGCCAACCTGCATAGGCTTGTCCGTTCTGTCCAGGAGCCTCCGCGCACGATGGCTGCGAAAGGATCGTTCAGCGTTGGCAAAATCCGCTTCGGCGCGGGCGCACCGCTGTTCATCATCGCCGGCCCCTGCGTCATCGAAAGCGAATCGCACGCCATGAGCCTGGCCGAGCAGCTCGCCAGCATCACTACCGACCTCGGCGTGCCCTACATCTTCAAAGCTTCCTTCGACAAGGCCAACCGCTCCTCGCTCTCTTCCTACCGCGGCCCGGGCTTGAAGAAAGGCCTGAAAATTCTCGCGCAAATCAAGAAGCGCACCGGCCTTCCCATCCTCACCGACGTGCACGAAATTTCTCAAGTCAAGCCGGCCGCGGAAGTGTGCGACATTCTCCAGGTTCCCGCATTTCTCTCGCGCCAGACCGACCTGCTTCTTGCCGTGGGAGAATCCGGCGCCGTCGTAAATCTGAAGAAGGGCCAGTTTCTCTCCCCCTGGGAAATGGGCAACGCCGCCGAGAAAGCCGCCAGCACCGGCAATCAGAAAATTATTCTCACTGAGCGCGGCAGCTCCTTCGGCTACCAGAACCTGGTCGTGGACATGCGCTCGTTTCCCATCATGCGAAAATTCGGCTATCCCGTAGTCTTCGACGTGACCCACTCCGTCCAATTGCCCGGCGGGGAAGGGAAGTCCAGCGGCGGCCAGCCGGAATTTATCGAGCCGCTTGCTCGCGCCGGAACCGCCGCGGGGGTGGATGGAATTTTTCTCGAAGTGCACGACAATCCGCTCAAAGCTCTATCTGACGGCACAAACGCCCTGCCGCTAAATCAATTCCGTCCGCTCGTCGAAAAAATCACGCGCCTCGCTGCACTCGCCCGCGAATGGGATGCTCCCCGAGGTAAGCAATGACCCCGGCGAATCACAAAAAGGGCAATGCCGGAAACCGCTCGAAGGGTTCGAGCGCGCCTGCGGCCGCCCGCCAGTCCCTGGCAACAGCAAAGCGCGTTCTTCGAATTGAAGCGGAAGCAATCTCAGGATTGATCGAGCGCCTCGACGACCGCTTCGAAAAAGCCGTCGAGCTTCTCTACTCCTGCAAAGGCCGCGTGGTGGTCACCGGCCTGGGAAAATCGGGGCTCATCGGCCGCAAGACTGCCGCCACCTTTGCCAGCACCGGAACGCCTTCCTTTTTCCTGCACGCTGTCGAAGCTCTGCACGGTGACCTGGGCATGTTGACCGCCGACGATGTGCTGCTGGCCATTTCCGCCAGCGGCGAAACCCAAGAGCTCGTCGAGCTGCTCGAATCCGTCAAGCGACTGGGTGTCCATCTGCTCACGCTCACGGCCAAGGAAAATTCCACGCTCGCCAGTGCCAGCGACCTGGTTCTCGATATCGCCGTGAAAGAGGAAGCCTGCTCGCTGAACCTCGCGCCCACGGCCTCAACCGCCGCTGCCCTGGCCATGGGCGATGCCCTGGCCATCGCGCTGCTCGAGCGCCGCGGCTTCAAAGAAGAAGATTTCGCCGCGCTGCATCCAGGAGGCCGCCTGGGCAAAAAACTGCGCCGCGTGGAGGCGCTGATGCATTCCGGCGAACACCTCCCGAAGGTCTTGCCCGGAACACAAATGCCGGACGTCATTTACGAAATGAGCCGTAAAGGCCTGGGCCTGACCGCGGTGACCGAAGCAAACGGACGCTTGCTCGGCATCATCACCGATGGCGACCTGCGCCGCGTAATGCAGCGCCGCAAAGAAAACGTCCTCGATCTGACCGCCGCCGATTGCATGACCAAAAATCCGACCACGCTGCCGCGCACCGAGCTGGCCGCCAGCGCTTTGCACTTGATGGAGGAGAAAAAAATTACGTCCGTGCTGATCGTGGATGCCAAAGGCCGCCTCGAAGGTGTCGTGCACATCCACGACCTGTGGACTTTGCAACTGTTCTGATCTGACTGACAGCTTTGTGGGTCGCGGTTTTAACCGCGACATTGGCCCATGAGAATAGCGGGGGCTTTAGCCCCTGAAGTTCCCAACGGAGGCCAATTAAAGGTTGCGGAACATGGCGATAAAAGAAATCAAGTTTCCGGCGAAAGTTCTCCGCCGCGCCCGCGACATCAGCGTCCTGCTGATGGACGTGGACGGCACGCTCACTCCCGGCTACGTCTGCCTGCAATCCTTCCCGGACAACAGTGTGGCGGAGATGAAAGTCTTCCACGCCCATGACGGCGCCGGAGTAAAGCTCGCCGGCATCATGGGAATTCGCACCGGCCTTATCACCGGCCGCGATTCCATGGCCAACGCCCGCCGCGCCCGCGAAATGGGAATGGAATTCGTCATCCAGGGCCAGCCGAAAAAGCTCGAGTCCTACAAGGCCATCCTGACGCGCGCCGGCGTCACGGACGACGAAGTCGCCTACATCGGCGACGATCTGCCTGACCTGCCGCTGCTGCGCCGCGCCGGCCTGGCCGTGGCGGTTGCGAACGCGGTTTTTGAAGTGAAGAAAGCGGCGCACTACGTCACTTTCGCGAAGGGCGGTGAAGGTGCGGTCCGCGAAGTAGTGGAGTTGATTCTGAAAGCCAAGGGGAAATGGAAGCAAGCCGTCCCACAGTCCATCGCGTGAACACTTGCCCCACCAACTCGGCTTACTTCTTGTGCGCTTTGCGAATCTCCGCGCTCATCTCCATCACCCACTTCGGCGGGTCCGGGTTGTGCTGGAAATCCGGGTCCTGGCCGAACGAACTTTTCCAGCGATTCAGCCAGGAAATTCCCTCCGGGCCCACGTACTTGTCCGGTGTGGCGTAGGCGGGGTCCGCCAGCGCTTCTTCCAGCGAAACAAATTTGTAGCCGCGCTTTTCGATTTTCGTCAAATACCGATCGAACATTTCCGCGTTCAAGGCGCTGTCGTGTGTCAGCAGCACTTGGGGAATGTCGCGGCCGAAGACTTGCCGCGCCATGCCTTCGAAATAATCAAAGGCCACGTCGGCGTAGGCCAGATATTCCTCGCGGACTTTGGCGGCGCGCTTCTTGTCCTTCTTGGCGTTCGCCAGCGCCAGCGCGTCATTGAACATCCAGTCCTGGCTGTCAATCGTCACTGGCGCGATGGTGTAGCCGCGCGCGCTCAAGAACGATTCGAACGCCGCCTTCGCTTCCGGCGTCGGGCCGGTGTTCAGGAAGGGATGCCGGAAATATTTCTCCGTCATTCCGTGCGCGCTCATCATGGCGCGTGTCACCGCTTCACCGCGAATGGTGTCGTCCTCGTATTGCGCGAGCGGCGTGGTCTGAAAATCCGGATGCGTGTATGTGTGATTGCCCAGGGTCATCCCCGCGTCGAGCCAGTCTTGCAGCAGTCCTGCGCGCGCGTCGCGTTCCCCATCCACTTGCAGCTTCCATTCGATCACGAATCCAATCGCCGGCACGTGGTGGGCTTTCAGAACGGCGGGAATCGCGCGATTGATTCTCTCCAGCTCTTTCAAGTTGCTGACGGCGTGATCCGTTCCCGGCTCCGCTCCCGGCAGATCGTCCACGGTGATGGCGATCATGCGCCGCGGAGCGGCATCTTCCAGGGTGTTCCGTCCCGAAATCTTGCCGATGGCCGCCAAGAATCCTGTCGGGACAATCACCAGCAGCAATGCGGCAATGAAAGGCCACGGATTCCTGATCATCAGTCACACCTCGACATCCGGCGAGTTGGTCTAACCCATGAGCAAAATGAAGCCCCGGCAAAAGCGGCGCAAAATCTGGAGCGGGAGAAGGGAATCGAACCCTCACCTCTAGCTTGGGAAGCTAGCGTTCTGCCACTGAACTACTCCCGCATCTCCTGCGAACCGCTTGATTCTACCATTGCTGTAAAGCCTGTTAGGGCCGGAATTGCAATTGGAAACAATTCCAACCGGCAGTCTGGTTGGGGAGCCGCCGATCAAAAACTATTGAACGGACTCGGAAGAAGCAATCGCCGGTGGCGCTCCTTCCGCCGGCGCAACCGCCTGTCTCAGATCCTCAACCTGCTTCTGCACCTTCGCCCACTGCTTCGGCTTCAGTTTGGTGAAGTAGGGCGCGTCGGCGTGGCTGTAAAACTCCAACAGTTCCGCCTTCGTCTCCGGCGAGGCGCTGGTGAAACTTTGCTTGGCCAACTCGTCGAGCAGTTTCGCATGCGCTACATCGTTGAGCCGGTATTTGCCCGGACCGGTCACATCGCCGGTATCGAAATTGTCGTTCGGCAACGCCGGGAGACCGGAACGCACCTGGCCGAGCAGCGCGCGGTAGCGGTCGAGTGTGGCGTTGAAGCTGGCCTCAAACATCCGTTCCGTGTCCGGCGTGGGAGTGCGCAGCTCCAGCACTTTGAGCGGCCCGATCTTCGGCAGAATTCTCACCAGAAAAGCGAGAAATTGTTCGCCCGGCGTGGGCGCCCTGTAGTTCTTTCCCCATTTCTTGCGGTAGCTGGCGCGCGAAAGATTGAACAGGAACTTGTCCCGGGTCATGCTCGGCTGCTCTCGCACGATGTCATCCTGCTTCAGAGTCCAGGCGATGCGAGTAGCTTTCGGAATCATCTTGCTCACGTCGTGCCGGTACGAGCCGAGGACTTTCTCCTCGTCTGTCAGAACCGCTTTCAAGTCGAGTCCGTAGGTTTCCTGAAAAGCCTGCTCCAGCAAGGGCACCGCGACGCCGAATCCGATGAACTCGTGGTAGTTGTCGGGGGCGTATCTTCCGCGCGCAACTTCGACGACGTCAAAACCGAATTCCGTCTTGAGGTGCGCCAGCGGATCCTGATCATAAGTGACCAAATCGCCGTACTTCTTCTTCAATTTGGGGTACAGGATTGGGACCGCGCGGTTTGTCGCCAGGCGGTGGCCCTCGTTGTCCGCGGCATAGTGCGCCAGGGCCCCCAAGGCGAAGGCATAGCCATTGAGATCCTTCGAGTCGCGCAGCAACGCCAGGATGAAATCACCGCTGCGAACGTAATGCGTCAGATCGCTGAAGAAATGATTCCCATGCGGGTAGTAGCCCAAATCCTGGATGATGGCGCCGCCGTAAGCATAGCCGTGAGCTTCCTTCAATTCTTCGTGTGTTGCGTTTGGAAATCGTGCCACCAGCAGCGGCCGGATGTCGCTGGCCCACACGCTGTCGATAATCGCTTCATGCGCCAGCACCGCGTACGCGGAACACATCGCCGGCCAGCCCGCAATCAAGAGCAACGCAAGCGCAAGGGCCGATATTTTTGTAAGGCAGTTTCGGTTTACAGCGTTCCGCACAGTGCGAATCATCGCCTCCTCCTCCCGATACTAGCGCAAAAACCGGCGGATGCAGGCCGGACATGGAAGCTGGGCGAGCGCGTTGATGGCTCGACGGCGAGAATATTGAATCAACAGCACGAAACACGATATCAGAAACTCGCGGCGCAAATAAATTGCGTCCTGCGTGCGGCTTCCGGCATCGTATGGGTAATCGCCAGGATGCGTTTCGATCGAGGCGCTGCATCACCGGTTTCAAATTCAAGGTCTATGGGAGAGGACATGAAGAAGGCATTCATTCTCGCAGTGCTCGCGGCCAGCTTGACCTCAGCTGCCTTCGGGCAATCCGCGACCTACCAGATTGACCCGGCGCATTCGAACGCCCAGTTCGTTGTCCGGCACCTGGGAATATCGAACGTGCAAGGGCAATTCACAAAGATTAGCGGCACCGTGCAGTTGGATGAGGCGGATGTCACGAAATCCTCGGTCAACGCCACGATAGATGTCAACTCGCTGGATACGCGCGTGGCCGCCCGTGATAAGGACGTGCTGAGCGAACACTTCTTCGACGCCTCGAAATTTCCGAACATGACGTTTCAATCGAAGAAAATTGTCCGCGGCGAAGGCGGCAAATTGAAAATGACCGGCGATTTGACCCTTCACGGCGTCACCCGCGAAGTAACGTTCGATGTGGACGGTCCTACTGCTGCGATCAAAGATCCGTGGGGAAATATTCGGCGGGGTGTTTCAGCAACGGCGAAAATCACCCGGCAGGATTTCGGCCTTACCTATAACTCCGCGCTGCCGAGCGGAGAACTGATGGTGGGTGATTCGGTGGCCATCTCTCTGGACATCGAGATCATCAAGAAGCTCTGAGCACCGACGCGCAAGCTTATTCCGGAGAGTTGACCAGGCGGCGATCCAACGTGACCGCGGCAAAATAGGAGCAGCGCGCCAACTCCGCCTCGCACCATTGCGTCGCGCTGCTTGAGAATAATGATGCGAACCATTCGCACGCGCTCACCAGGCCGAAGTAGGCGCGCACCGCTTTGATTTCCGCGCCGTCGTCACCCGGGTCCGGTGCCACATGAACCAGCATCATCAGCCGGCTGAATTCGGCGGGTACAATTTGTTGCGAGTTCAAGCCGGCAACCTGCTCGAGCCTGGAGGAGAGCGCAACCTTTTCATATGTCGCCAGCAGAGTCCTGCAATAGGCGAATGAAAATTGCCACGTTGCTGCAATCACAAGAAACAGAATCATCGTCGAAGTAATCATTGTTTGACCGTGTGACACTTCACGCGCACGGCTCCTTTTCGCATCCCTCTCGGCTCTATCGCGGGGGCCCAAACTCAGATTGCTTTGGGTGACCTGACTTCATGATTGGCACGACGCCTGTGAGGGACTCACCTGTGTTTCTACACCCTTACTAAAACTTTCAGCCTGATAGGAGCACGACTCGCGCCAGACCTGGTTTCGGGCTGGTCTGGCTCAGGCCGTGCCGCCAATGCACACAAATAGAGCAACTTAATGAGAGACTGCAGAACCGGAAAGTCCCGTATTTAGTGGAAGCGGATGTCCGCAAGGTGTTCCGACTTGAATCAAATTGTATCGCTGGCGAACAAAAGCCGCGCGGTAAGATGTCCGCGCCTTATCCTCACGTGGCCCGCAATACTCCATGCTAGAGTGGGCGGCTTGGGGTGGACATCTCATGCCGGATGGTAGGGAGGGGAAGTGAGTTACCGTGATTTGACAGATTTTGTCCGCGCGCTGGAGAAGAGGGGCGAGCTGCACCGCATTTCCGCCGAGGTAGATCCGGTTCTGGAGATCACCGAGATCACCGACCGCACGGTGAAGACCGGCGGCCCCGCGCTGCTGTTCGAACGCCCCAAAGGTTCGCGCATTCCGTTGATCACGAATCTGCTCGGGACGGAACGGCGCATGAATCTGGCGCTGGAAGTCGAGTCGCTCGATGAAGTGGCCGATCGCGTGCGGTCCTTCATAGATGTCCAATCCCCGCAGGGCATCCTGGAAAAGGTAAAGATGCTGCCGAAGCTGGCGGAGCTGGGGTCTTTCTTTCCGAAGACAGTGCGCAGCGGCGAATGCCAGGAAGTGGTGCGCACCGAAGGCTTCTCGCTCGACGAATTTCCGATACTCAAGTGCTGGCCGCAGGACGGCGGTCGGTACATTACCTGGCCCATGGTGATCACCAAGAATCCGGAGACCGGCAAGCGTAACGTCGGGTGTTACCGCATGCAGGTGTTCGACGGGCAAACGACCGGGATGCATTGGCAGACGCAGAAGCACGGCGCCGAACATTTCCGCAGCGCGCGCGCCAAAAATCGCCAAGGCCGGCTCGAAGTGGCTGTCGCCATCGGCGCGGATCCCGCAACCGCGCTCGCCGGGATTTTGCCCGTGCCGCCGGACATGGACGAATTCCTCTTCTCCGGCTTCCTGCGAAGAGACCCTGTGGAGTTGGTCGCCTGCAAGACGGTTGACCTCGCGGTTCCGGCTAACTCGGAACTCGTGCTGGAAGGATATGTTGAGCTTGCCGAAATGGCCACCGAAGGTCCGTTTGGCGACCACACCGGTTTCTATTCGCTCGAGGGGGAATTCCCCGTCTTCCACATTCAGTGCATCACCCACCGGAAAGATCCACTCTACTTGACAACCATCGTCGGCCCACCGCCGCAGGAGGACTATTTCATCGGCCATGCCATCGAGCGGATTTTTCTTCCGGTCATGAGAATGCAATATCCTGAAATCGTGGACGTGGCCATGCCGGCAGAGGGCATCTTTCAAAACCTGATGGTCGTGGCTATCCGCAAGAGTTACCCCGGACACGCCCGCAAAATCATGAACGCCATCTGGTCCCTGGGCCAAGCCATGTTTACAAAGGTTGTGCTGGTCGTTGATCACGATGTGAATGTCCAGGATCCCAGCGAAGTGGTATGGAAGGCCCTGTGCGCCATCGATCCCGAACGCGATATCCAATTCGTACTCGGTCCAGTGGATACCCTCGACCATGCCGCGCGTCGCCAGGACTTCGGGTCAAAAATGGGGATTGACGCCACCCGTAAATGGCCTGAGGAGGGTTACTACGGTCGTTGGCCCGACGAAATCAAGATGGATTCCGCGACCAAGGGCCGCGTGGACGCAATTTGGCACCAACTCAAGCTCCTCGGACCGAAGAAAAAGTAAAAGGAAATCCACAGCCCGCACCTCCAGATAGCCGCAGGACGCCAGCCCTCTGGCGACGTCCCGCGGACCCCCGACCTGTACTTTCACCTGTACCTTACGACTACCTGTCCTTTGGGACTGGGTTTTAACCAACAGCACACATAGGCAACACCTTGCTTGACAGTCTGTGTCATGGATGTAATAAACGATGAAAGCAGGACGTAATGGGCGTATCAGTACTTCGGGTTTGTGATGGCAGGGAAAGCCTTTCGGGGTGAAAGGCTGAAAGAAAAGCAAAGGACAATCGGGGCTTCAGCAGCAAGTATCAGCAGGCGAAACTGAGTATCGACCGCCTTCTGCAACGGGACGGGCTGAGGAGCGAGGGGCCGCACGATGTTCAATCTGGGGAAAACGAGATCATTAATTGGCTTGGATATCGGCTCCAGCTCCGTAAAAGCAGTGGAGCTGAAGAAGACCAAAGCCGGCTACGAGCTGGTCAGCGACGGGCTAGAGGCACTCGCGCAGGATACCGTCGTGGATGGCGCGATCATGGACGCTCCTTCGGTTGCTGAGAAGATCGTCTCCATCTTCGAAAACCAGAAAATCAAGTCCAAAGACGTGGCCACCTCCGTCTCCGGCCATTCGGTGATCGTCAAGCGCGTCAGCATGCCGCTGATGACCGAAGAGGAGCTGTTCGACCGCATTCAAGCCGAGGCCAGCCAGCACATCCCCTTCGACATCGCCGACGTCAACCTGAGCCACCAACTTCTGGAAGCTACCGAGAACCAGATGGATGTTCTCCTGGTGGCGGTGAAGAAAGACAAGATTCTGAATCACACCAACGTGCTGGCCCAGGCCGGCAAGACACCCGTGGTGGTGGATATCGACGCTTTCGCTCTTCAGAACTGTTTCGAAGTGAATTATGAGCCGGATCCTTCGCAGGTCGTAGCTCTGCTGAACGTCGGCGCCAGCGTGATGAACATCAACATCGTCCGCGGCTGGACGCCGTTGTTCACCCGCGACGTTTCCGTGGGCGGCAACCAGTACACCGACGCCCTGCAAAAAGAACTGGACCTGAGCTTCGAGGATGCCGAAAAGTTAAAGATGGGCGGAACCCTGGCGGGAGTCAGCGAAGAGCAGCGCACCGCCATCCTGCGCTCCGTCTCGGATATTTTGATCCTCGAAATCCAGAAGACCTTCGATTTCTTCCGTGCCACCGCGAGCGGCGAAAACATCCGCAGAATCTACGTCGCCGGCGGCACGGCACGCGTTCCCGGCCTCCTCGACCTGTTGAAGGAAGAATTCGCCATGCCCGTCGAGGAGCTCTATCCGTTCCGCAAAATCGCTATCAATCCTGGGCGTCACGATGAGAGCCAGTTACGGGAGTTGGCGCCGCGCCTGGCAATCGCTGTGGGCCTGGCGCTGAGGAGCTTTGACACGCCATGATCCGGATCAACTTACTCGGCCAGGCTCGTCCGAAGGCCGCCAAAAAGGCTGTTCCGCTCGAGGCCACTGTCCAGATTCTGTTTCTGGCAGTCGCTGTGGGATTGGCAGCGGTGATTCTGCTGGTCACCTACCTCCAACAGAAGAAGCAGTTGGATACCGTCAATCAGAACATTGAGACTCTGCGCAGGGAGAAAGCCAGCTTGCAGCAGATCAAGGCCGACGTGGACCGCTTCGAGAGCCAGAAGGCCGAGTTGCAACACCGCATTGATGTGATTGAAACGCTCCAGAAGAACCGCACCGGCGGCCAGGAATTGCTGCAGATGGTTGCGAACACGGTAGTCCGCGTCGATTCCCTGTGGCTCACTTCGCTCGAGCGCAAGGGCGATACCCTGGATATTCAGGGGCAGGCCGGCTCCATCAATGCCGTCGCGAATTTCATCACCCAGCTCAAGCGTTCCGGTTATTTCGGCAAAGTGGAAATTAAGGAAGCCAAGGAGACGGACCTGGTGAAGTCAGCCCAAACCTTCGGCTTCACGATGTCTGCAGACGTGATACATGCGCCACCGCCCACGGCTGCTCCCGTCCAGGCGCAACCGACCGGCGCAAAACCGCCGGCAGCTCCAGCGGACAAGGGGAGGAGCTAGCCATGGCGACCTCATTCCGTGACTGGCCCTGGTTTCTCCAGGCACTTTTTTACGTCGGCTTGGCGGTCATTATCGTGGTGGCCGGCTTCTACGTTCCCGGCTCTCCGGTGCGAAACGTTCGCGCGGACCTCGAAACTGCGCAGGCGGCGTTAAAGCCCTTAAAGGCCGAAGTAGAAAGCCTGCGCGTGTACAAGCAGCGCCGCGCCGAGTTGCAATCGGAGATGGATGCCCTGCAGAAGCAGCTGGCCACGTTGCAGACCATTGTTCCGGAAGAGAAGCAGGTCGATCAGTTCATTATCATGATTCAGGCCGCGGCTGCCAGTTCCGGCGTTTCCATTCGCCGCTTGGTCGCCAAGCCCATAGCAACCAGGCCGTATTACTTTGAAATGCCGTTTGAAATTGAGGCGGACGGTCCATACTTCGCGGTGCTGGACTTTTTCGCGCGCATGGGACGGCTATCCCGAATCATCAACGTGGGCGATTTGAAGCTTTCCGGGATTGCCGCCAGGGCCAGCTCGTTCCACTTGGCTCCGGGCACCTCCGTGACAGGGTCCTTTACCATCACGACATTCTTTACGCAAGCGTCCGAACATCCGGTGGCTGCAACTCCGGCTGCCGCGCCGGCAAAACGGTAGGGCGATGACGATGAAACTGGCAAAGCGATTGGCGACATTCCTCATAATGCTGGGATTGGCGCTTTGTTTGACGCCCGTAGCGGGCGCTCAAGCCAAGCCGGCCAAGAAACCAGCGGGCAAGGGCAAAGGCAAAGCGGCTGCCGCCAAGGCGGCCCCAGCGGCACCGGCGCCGAAACCGGAAGCGGGCGCGGCCCCCGAAACGGGCAAGGTGGAGCCGCTGGTGGCCAAGCGCGATCCCTTCGAGCCGCTGGTCAGCGATAAGCAGGCGGCTCATGGCCCGCTGCCGCCCGGAAAAGCCGGACTGATTATTGCCAGTATTCATGTGGACGGGACGGTGCGTGCTCCCAGCGGAATGATCGCCGTGGTCTCCAATCCCGAGCAGCGCGTTTATTTTATTCGTGAAGGCGACCGGTTGTACGACGGCGAAGTCCAGAAGATTGGTTTGGATGGGGTCACATTCAGGGAAAACTCAAGAGATGCGTTCGGGAAGCCGGTAGAAAGAATCGTAACGAAACGAATCTACCCGAGTGCAGGAGAGCAGCAATGAGGATCATGTGGCGGGGGTGGGGACTGGCAGCACTGCTGGCAGTCACCCTGATTTTGACGAATGGAGCACTTCTGGCCAGCGATGCGCCGGTCGTGCATGTGAAAGCGGTGGTGAAGGACGGCTCTGTGCGGCTGGAAGCGCAAGCCAGCGGGCCGTTCGAATACACCACCTACCGCCCCAGTGAGAGCCTCTACGTGCTCGATCTGAGCGGCGTCTCGGCGGGAGACCAGGCCGGCGCGCGGGTGGTGGCCTCTGATTTGATCAAGAGCTACCGCCTGATTAGCTATGCCTCAGGCACCAAGCCGATCGTCCGCTTGGAAATACTCCTGAACCAGGGCGTCGAACCACGCCTGGAGCGCAAGGGAACGCAGGATTTGACCGTACTAGCGTCGCGCGCCGCGGAACCAAAGGTCGCCGCGACTGCCGGTATTGCTCCCATAGTGGTCAAGTCAACCGATGCCAAGACTCCGAGCGCGGCTTTTGAATCCATCAGCCAGGTGAAACTCAGCCACAACGGCGAACAGACGGAAGTGAACGTTATTGGCTCCGGGCGCCTGACCTATCATGCCAGCCGCCTCAGGAATCCGGAGCGCCTGGTGCTTGATTTCACCGGCTCGCACCTGAGGACCACGCAAAAACAGATTCCCAGCAACCTCGACCCGGTGCGCGAAATCCGGCTGGCGCAATTTTCGCCGGAAGTGTCGCGCATCGTAATTGATCTGCGCGAACCCGCGCGCTACAACATCAATGCCTCTGCCAACTCCGTCACCGTGGCGTTCGCGCCGAAGACGGCGGCCAAGGGCGGCGCGGTGAAGTCAACCCCCGCCGAGCAACCGTCGAACCTGACCACGACGAAGTCTGCCGCGATCTCGAATTCTTCGGAGCAAACTGCGGCCGCCCGGCCGGCAGCAATCCCGGCACCCGCAACGGCATTGCCCGCGGCCCTGACGCAAACGACCGCTGTTTTGGCAACCCCGGCAACGGACAAGCAGGGCAGCAGTTCCACTCCCGCGCCGGAAACGCCCGCGGCCACACCTGCCGCTCCCATTTCAGTCGCAGCTCAACCGGCAGCGTCTGCGGAGACTCCTCATCCGCTGGTCAACGGGCAAAGCCCCACGCCTGCGCCATCCGGGAAGTACTCTGGCGAGCCAATTTCGGTGAACCTCAAGGACGTGGACCTGCGCGACTTCTTCCGCCTGATTCATGAGATCAGCGGTTTGAATGTCGTGGTGGATCCCGCGGTGAAGGGCAACCTGACCATCGTTCTCGACGACGTGCCGTGGGATCAGGCCCTGGATATCGTGCTCAAGAACAACGACCTCGACAAGCAACTCGACGGCAATGTTCTGCGCGTGGCCACCAAGGACACTTTGAAGCGGGAAGCCGAGCAGAACCGCGACCTGGCCAAGGCTCAGGCCGAAGCAGCCGACGTGGTCACCACCACGCGCGTGCTCAGCTATGCCAAGGCTTCCGACATGGTCGGAACGCTCAAGAAATTCCTGTCCTCGCGCGGCGATGTGCTTTCCGACAGCCGCTCCAACACGCTGATCATCCGCGACATTCCCAGCGTGTTGCCGGTGCTCGACAACCTGATTCGCCAGCTTGATCGCAGATCACAGCAGGTGGAAATCGAAGCGCGCGTGGTGGCTGCCAACCGCACCTTCTCGCGCGAAATCGGAACGCAATTTGCCTTTGCCGCCGCCAGCAACAACGGCCGCAATATCTGGAGCGGCACGGGAGCTGTGGGCACCAGCCCGGTGACCCGCAACTTCCCGCCGCTGCCTGCTCCTCCGGTAATCGTCGGATCCGGCGGCGGCACGGCCACCAATGGAGCCCTTCCGCTGAATACCAACCTGGGCGTCGCGGCTCCCACCAGCGGCATCAGCTATTCGTTCTCGGCCGCGAACTTTGCCCTGGACTACATCATCTCAGCGGCTGAAGAGCGTGGCGTGGGCAAACTGCTCTCCAAGCCCAAGGTCATCACCCAGAACAACCAGAAAGCGACCGTGAAGCAGGGTACAAAGATTCCCGTCCAGACCATCGTCAACAACACCATTTCCGTCCAGTTCGTGGATGCCGTGCTGCAACTCGAAGTCACCCCGCAGATCACCGCGGACGGCACAGTGTTCATGGATGTCGTGGTGACCAACGACCAGATTGACCAGGCCATTCCTCGTGTTCAGGGCATTCCGGCCATTGACACGCAGGCGGCTGAAACCAAGGTGCTCATCAATGACGGCGGCACGGTAGTCATCGGCGGGATCATCGTGTCCAACCAGCAGACCGACGTGAAACAGGTGCCTTTGTTCGGCAGCTTGCCGGTCGTCGGTAATCTGTTCAAGCATACAACGGTCAGCTCGCAATCACAGGAACTGCTGTTCTTCCTTACGCCGCGCATCCTGCCCAGCTAGGCAGGCCACATAAGGAAGAGGGAACCGACAGGCTTACGTGGCACAAAATTCGGGGCTCGAATCTGCTTGCCGGAGCCGGATGCATCGGCTCCGGCTTTGTTTTCCCAGCCTGGGCGCTGACGCATTCCTCGTCACCCACCTTCCGAATATCCAGTATCTGACGGGATTCTCCGGCAGCGCCGCCCTACTCCTGGTTGGGTCCTCGCAGAGCACTCTATTCACCGACAGCCGCTACACCATTCAAGCACGCCAGGAAGTCACCGCATCCCGCGTTGTCATTGCCAAGAAGGGCTTGATCCGCGAGCTGGGAAGCCACGTTGGGGGACGCCGTGGCCGAATGCGCATCGCCTTTTCCCCGGCGCACGTCACCATGGCACAGAAAGCGGCCTTAGACGCCGCCGGAGGCGCCCGAGTCCGCTGGGTTTCAGGCTCGGACGCTATCGAGCGGCTTCGCGCCATCAAAGACAGCGCAGAATTGGAAGCCATCCGCGCCGCTGCCAAGCTGATTTCTCAGGTCGTGGCTCGCATCATGCCGGCCATACGTCCCGGAATCAGCGAACTTGAGGTGGCAGGAAGGCTCGAATACTCCATGAAGCGGCTGGGCGCGACCGGCGCGTCCTTTGAAACCATCGTTGCATCCGGCGTCCGCTCCGCCTGGCCGCACGCCCGCGCCTCCTCCAAGCTACTCAGGAAAAACGAGTTGGTCGTCCTCGACCAGGGTGCTATACTCCGCAGCTACTGCAGCGACATGACTCGCACCGTCTTTCTGGGACGAGCGCCTGCGAAGATTCGGCGGCTCTACCAGGCTGTCCTGGAGGCTCAGGAAGCGGCCAAGGCGGCCATTCAACCAGGGAAAACAGCCGGCGAAGTGGACGCAGCTGCGCGCAGCGTGCTGAAGGGTCATCGGCTGGCGAAATACTTCACCCACAGTACAGGCCATGGGCTGGGCTTGGAAGTTCACGAAATGCCCCGGCTCGGCCGGGGCGAAAAGACGATTCTTGAATTGGGAATGGTTTTGACCATCGAGCCGGGCGTTTACATTGAGGGGCTGGGCGGCATCCGCATCGAAGATGACATTGTCGTAACACCGGCCGGGGCCGAAACTCTGACCACTTCTCCAAGGGAATTTCTAGAACTCTAAATGGCAAAGAAATCGAAAAAAGAACCAGCAGCCAAGGCGAGCACAGGCGTAAATCTGCCTGAGATTGAACGTTTGCTCTCCTTCATGGAGCAGCACGGCCTGGAAGAATTCGAGTACGAGCGCAACGGCCTTCATGTCCGCCTGAAAAAGCCCACCACGGTGCTGACAAGCGCCGCCAGGGTATTCCCCGCTCCCGAAATCGTCGTTGCCAGCGCCTCGCACTCTCAATCCGCGCCAGCCGCTGCCGGAGCCCCCTCAGCGCCGCGGGAAGCCGCCGGTGACGTGGGCCGCTCGGAAGACCTCCACGTGGTCAAGTCGCCCATCGTGGGCACCTTCTACAATTCCCCCAGCCCGGATGCCGAACCCTTCGTGGCCGTGGGCGCTCACGTGGAAGCTGGTCAGGTGCTCTGCATCATTGAAGCCATGAAGCTGATGAACGAAATCGAATCCGACGTCGCCGGGGAAGTGGTGCGCATCTTCGTCGAAAACGGCCAGCCCGTGGAATATGGCGAGCCGCTGTTCGGCATTCACCCCCACCGCAAGAAGTAACCCTGCATGCCTCGAGTGCCATGTTCCGAAAAATTCTGATTGCCAACCGCGGCGAAATCGCCCTGCGCATCCTGACCGCCTGCAAAGAGCTGGGCATCAGCACGGTCGCCGTCTATTCCGAAGCCGACCGCAACGCCCTGCACGTTCGTTTCGCCGATGAAGCCATCTGCATCGGCCCTCCACGCAGCACCGAAAGCTACTTGAACATTCCTCAGGTGATCAGCGCCGCCGAAATCGCCAATGTGGACGCCATCCATCCCGGCTACGGCTTCCTTTCTGAAAACGCCAATTTCGCCGAGGTCTGCGAAGCTTCGCACATCACTTTCATCGGGCCCTCACCCGAAGTCATCCGCCTGATGGGTGAAAAAGACAAAGCCCGCCAGGAAATGGCCGCCGCGGGAGTCCCCGTCATTCCCGGCAGCCCGGGCATCGTGGCCGACGAGCAGGCCGCCAAAGACATCGCCGAGGAAATCGGTTACCCGCTGATCATAAAAGCCGCCGAAGGCGGCGGCGGCCGAGGCATGCGTGTCGTCCGCGAGACGGGCGAGCTGACCGCCGCGTTCCAAACCGCTCGCGCCGAAGCGGAGCAAGCCTTCGGCAGCGCCAACGTCTATATCGAAAAACTCATCGAGCGCCCCCGCCACATTGAATTTCAAGTTCTCGGCGACCGCCACGGCCATGTGATTCACCTAGGCGAACGGGAGTGCTCCATCCAGCGGCGCCACCAGAAATTGCTCGAAGAATCTCCCTCCACGGTCATGGACCCCAAGACCAGAAAACGCGTCGGCGATCAGGTCGTGAAGGCTCTCGAAAAAATCGGCTACTCCAGCGCCGGCACCGTCGAATTCCTGCGCGAAGAATCCGGACACCTCTACTTCATCGAAATGAACGCGCGCATCCAGGTGGAACATCCGGTCACAGAGATGGTCACCGGTGTGGACCTGGTGAAATCGCAAATCCGCCTGGCCGCCGGTGAAAAACTCTCCGACGTCGTCGGCCCGGTGGAATTTCGCGGCCACGCCATCGAGTGCCGCATCAACGCCGAGGATCCCGACACGTTTACTCCCTCCGCCGGCCGCATCACCGCATTCCGTGTTCCCGGCGGGCCGGGCATCCGCGTGGATACCGCGGCCTATTCTGACGCCGTGATTCCCCCATATTACGATTCGCTGATCGCAAAGATCATCGCCCACGGCCACGATCGCGCCGAAGCCATCGCCCGCATGCGCGGCGCCCTCGGCGGCTTCGTCGTCGAAGGCGTGAAGACCACCATCCCTATGCAAAAGCGCATTCTGTCCGATCCCGATTTCGCCGCTGGCAACCTCGACACGCACTTTCTTGAGCGCTCCGCAGTCGCCACTGCAAAATAACGTGCCCCCCGGCTCGTTTCCGCCGCTATACGCCATCCTCGATGTAGACCAAGCCGTCGGTGGCGCCGGCAATCTCGCATTAGTCCTCTCGCGTGCGGGAGTTCAAATCATCCAACTTCGTGACAAGCGCGCCTCCGCGGCGAAAATTTACGAGGTCGCGCAGAAGTTGGTGGCATCGCTCTTGCCCGCAGGCGTCGGCGTGATTATCAACGATCGCCCCGACATTGCCGTCATGATCGGCGCAGCCGGCACCCACGTTGGCCAGGATGACCTCCCGGTCGAGGACGCCCGCCGAATCTGCGCAAGCCCCCGGTGGGTGGGAGTTTCGACACACAACCTCGAGCAATTCCGCCAAGCCGCCCTCACTTCGGCGGACTATATTGCCGTGGGACCAATCTTCCCGACCGCCACCAAAGAGAATCCCGACCCGATCGTCGGCCTCGAATTTGTGCGCACCGCCCGCAAATTGACAAAGAAACCTCTAGTAGCAATCGGCGGAATCACCGTAGAATCCGCCGGGGCGGTTTTCCAGGCGGGGGCGGATTGCGTGGCGGTTGTGCAGGATTTGAATTTTGCGTCCGACCCGGCCGCGCGGGCGAAAGAATTTCTGGCCATCGCGGCACGCGCCCGGCGAGCACAAATTTGAATTAATTTAAGACTGGGCGTAAGCATGAAGTCGTCTCAACGCCCAGCGTACGGAAGGGCGGGGCTTCAGCCCCGCCGTAGACGGCCACCGGAATGGGGGCTTTAGCCCCTGAAGCCGCATCTTTATGTCGGTGCCGGATTGTCAACGACATAGATTCATCTCAACTCTTTCGGCGACCATCATACTCGGGAGGGAAACTGCGAATGGGAAATCTGATGGCAAAGAAGCCGATGGACTGGCTGATCAACGAAGCCAAAGCCACCGGCGAGCACACCCTCAAGCGCACCCTCGGACCCGTCTCGCTGACGGCCCTCGGCATCGGCGCGGTCATCGGCGCGGGCATCTTCGTTCTCTCCGGCCTCGGCGCGCACTATGCCGGCCCCGCGCTCATGCTTTCCTTCGTCCTCTCCGGTTTCGGATGCGCCTTCGCCGGCCTGTGCTACGCCGAATTCGCGGCCATGATTCCGCTGGCAGGCAGCGCCTACACCTACGCCTACGCCGGCCTCGGTGAATTAATCGCCTGGATCATCGGCTGGGACCTGACCCTCGAATACGCCCTGGGTGCCAGCACCGTATCCTCCGGATGGTCGAACCATTTCATCGAGTTCCTCAATATCTTCCATTTGAAGATGCCCCTCTGGCTGGCCTACGACCATTGGACCGCGCTGCGCACCGCGCAAAACGTCGTCGCCCGCCAGATGGCCCACGCCTCCGACCCAAGCCTCGCGGAATCGTCGAACGCCTTTCTCAACAAGGTCGGCGACATCCTCAGCGCGCAATCGCCGCAGCTCCTTCAGAGCGCCCACGACCTGGTCGCCGCGCCGAAGCTTTTCGGCGTGGAAATAGGCTTCAATCTGCCCGCCTTCATCATCGCCCTGGTCATCACCACCATCCTGGTCATCGGCATAAAAGAAAGCGCCACCTTCAACGCCACCATCGTGGCCATCAAAGTCAGCGTCGTGCTTTTCATCATCCTTCTCGGCATGCACTACGTGAATCCCGCCAACTGGGGCCACGACTGGTCCACCTTCGCACCCCGGGGGTTTCCCGGAATCGGCGAGGGAGCGGCTTACATCTTTTTCGCCTACATTGGATTTGACGCCGTCTCCACCACCGCGCAGGAAGCTAAAAATCCCCAGCGCGACCTGCCCATCGGCATCATTGCCTCGCTGGTGGTTTGCACTATCCTCTACATACTAGTCGCCGCCGTGCTCACAGGGCTTGTACCCTGGAAGGAAATCAACATCGAAGCGCCGCTGGCCGTCGCCTTCCTCGATCGCGGACTGACGAAAGGCTCCTACCTGATTACCGCAGGCGCTCTGGCCGGTCTCACCAGCGTGATGCTGGTGATGTTGCTCGGCCAGACGCGCGTGCTCTACTCCATGGCCAACGACGGCCTGCTGCCGCGCAAATTTTTCGCCGCCATTCACCCCAAGTTCCGCACGCCATACAAGAACACCATCCTGGTCGGCCTGCTCGCCGCGATTGTCGGCAGCACCGTCCCGATCGACGACTTGGGCCGCATGGTCAACATCGGCACGCTCCTCGCTTTCGTGATCGTCTGCATCGCCATCCTGCTCTTGCGCAGATCAAATCCGGGCCAGGACCGCCCGTTCCGCACCCCTTGGGTGCCCCTGGTTCCCATTCTCGGCATCCTGTCCAACTGCTACATGATGTACAAGCTCGGCTGGATCAACTGGGCCCGCCTGATCATCTGGCTGGTCATCGGCCTGGTGATTTATTTCACCTACAGCCGCAAGCACAGCCGCGTCCAGCAAAACGACCGCTCCGCAATGTAGATGGCACAGACTTCGGCGTGCGGTCTTGATCGCAGAGTCGCGCTAGGTGTCCCAGAAAAGGGTAGGGCCTCCATTTGAGAGCGCTTTGTGGGTCGCGGTTTTAACCGCGACATCAGCGCGGACAGTGAACCGGGCTTTAGCCCCTGAAGCTCCCTCCATCTACTCCCCCAACCATTTATTTCATCAGTCTGTGTTCTTCCGCGCACAAACTTAAATAATCCACGCGCACGGAGCCGTACCAGTTACAAAATTTACGCCCTACGGTCAGTCGTTGCTCCTCGCCTTGGCCTTCTCTGAAATTTCAAATTTGAAATTCGTATTGCCTGTCCCTCACCCATTTAATTTGATACCTCCGCCCCGTTTGTAGAGAATGCAGATGTGCGTCTCCCAGCAAACTGCCCCTCACGGTTCCCGTCCGCATGAGCCGTCTCCCCCCCGCCCGCTTGCTGGTCTTCCTGCGCCGCATGAAAATCCGCGACCGCATCGCCCTCGCCATCCTGATCCTATCCGGCCTGGGGCAGATAACCTCGAGACTCGGATTTGAATTGCCATGGTCCTCGCTGATCGATTTCCTGGCCATTATCGCCGGCATCTACTTCGTCTTCCGCCTGCTCCCCTGGGTCCGCAACCAGCTTCTCTGGCGCCTGCGCAACCGGCTGATCGTCGCCTACATTTTCATCGCCGTCGTCCCCGTGGTCCTGCTGCTGGGCATGTTCGCACTGGCCGCCAACATTCTCTATCTGGAATTGGGCGCCCATCTGCTCCACGACGATCTGAACGACCGCATCAGCAGGATTTCCGCGCTTGCCGACACGATTGCCGAGGCCGTGGTGCAGGGATCTCCAGGGAAGGGAATTCCCGCCACGGAAGGAGCGCTGCTTGCAAATCCCGCTGTCGCGAGCGTTGTCACCGTCGCGCGAGCCGTAGGGCCGGAGATGCGCGTATGGCCGAAACTAGGCGAGCACTTGGTGAAGTCGGGCAACGGTCACCACTTCTCCGGTCTGGTGCAACACGAGAAAAAGATTTGGCTGGCCGCCTCTGACACGCGCAAAGGTCCCGCCGGAACGGTGAACATTCTCGTCGCTGTTCCATTGAACACTTCCGTCCTCGACGAGCTCCCCACAGACCTGGGCCCCATCACCTTGATGCTCTTAGATCGTCCGGCCGCAGGCGAACAGGAGAAATCCGCTATCGTGTTTCGCGGCGAAAATTTTGAGGATCTGCAACGAGTCTCCAGCAAGAAGCGCGTCCTCTCTCCGCCTGCCCACTGGTACGACGTGCGCGTCACCGGCGCCTCCATTTTCGAAATCGCGCGCGTAGAGCCGGGCACCCCTTCTCCCCCGCCCCACGTCCTGGCGTATTTTTCTCTCCGCCCCTCCGCGCTGAATAAGCGCCTGCTTTCGTCCCTGGGCGCCGTTGGCCCCATCCTGATTACCGCGCTGGTCATCGTCGGAATCATCTTCCTACTCATCGAAATCGGCGCCCTGGCCACCGGCATCGTCCTCACCCGCACCATCACCCGCGCCGTGGGCGACCTCTACGATGCCACCCGCTTCGTCCGCCGCGGCGATTTCACCTACCGCGTCCGCGTCCCCAAGCGCGACCAACTGGGAGTGCTCGGCGAATCCTTCAACGAAATGACCCTCGCAGTCCGCGACCTCATCGAAGAGCAGCGCCGCCGCCAGCGTCTTGAAAACGAACTGGCCATCGCCCGCGAAGTGCAGGAGCAGTTGTTCCCCCGCCTGCTCCCCTCGCTTCCCGGCCTCGAAATCGCCGCCATCTGCCGTGCCGCTCGCACCGTCAGCGGCGATTATTACGATTTCATCGCCCTCGGCCCCTCGCGCCTGGGCATCGCCCTCGCCGACATCAGCGGCAAGGGCATTTCCGCGGCCCTGCTGATGGCCAGCCTCCAGGCCGCCCTGCACAGCCAGGCCGCGCTCGACGGGCACGGTGGGCCGGCCAAGCTGGTCGAACGACTCAACACGCACCTCTTTAAAAACACCACCGACGATCGCTACGCCACTTTCTTCTACGCCGTCTACGACGCCGCCGCCAAAACCCTCACCTACACCAACGCCGGCCATCTCGCCCCCTTCTACGTATGCAAAAATGAAATCGCTCGCCTCGACGTCGGCGGCACAGTCGTAGGCCTGTTCGAAGAAGCGCAATTCGAGCAGAAAACAATCAAAGTGGAGCCGGACAGCCTCCTGGTAGCCTTCAGCGACGGCCTGACCGAGCCAGAAAACGCCTACGGTGAGGAATATGGAATGCAGCGCTTGCAGGAGGAAATCCTAAGGCAAGGCGCCGCCGCCGCTCAAAGAATGGCGGAGAATTTGATTTCCGCCGCCGAGCAATGGTCCGGCGCAGCCGAGCAAGCCGACGACATCACCGTGGTCGTAGCCCGCATCCGGTAGCACAGATTTCCCTGTGGTGAGCGTAGCCGAACCAAATCTGTGTGCCGTTGACTTGCACATGCTTCAGCTGTGAAGTTTTGGTGGCACAGGCACTCCTGCCTGTGTTCTTCCGCTCACATGCTTCAATCATCGGCACTCCTGCCGCCGTACTCCGCGCTGCGTCCCGTGAAAGGCCATCTGAAATTTCAAATTTCCAATTTGAATTTCGCTTTGAGACTTCCGCCGCCAGCCGCTCCTTGCCTTTGACCCCTATCTGAAATGAACCCATCTCATAAATACCTCAGGAGGATTTTGAGGCAACCGAGCTGAATCATCGCCAGGTAGTTTTCGACGTGGCGTTCCCAGCGGGTGACCAGGCGGCGGAAACTTTGCAGCCAGG